>NPIF01002364.1_pt1 | contig 55693 bp, 52 predicted proteins | sample 8637461 | NCBI WGS metagenome assembly NPIF01 (sample SAMN07420641, study PRJNA396082) | bioreactor metagenome | isolation source: sample BR12 brine-fed electro-methanogenic bioreactor BR | place: Japan: Kochi | collected 2016-12-09 | reverse complement strand
GCACTTATTATCTGAATTCCCGATTCGTTATAAAAATAATCCATGACGACCTCAAGCACTGTAATGCTGCGGTAAAGAAATCAGCTTTTATAAGCTGAAGACTTTTGCAGCTGTTTCTTAAAGTCCACATTATCATATTCGTTAAATACAGGAAGTTTGCTTCCGACTTTTGATTTACCAGCATCCTTGCTAATCGAGCTATTTAACCAGCGGTAGTTCTGCCCACCGAGTGGTATAGGCCGGTGATAGGTGTTCCCGCTTCATGGCCCAGGTCTTTTGGCTGCCCTGGCTGGCTAAAAAAACCTGTCCTTTGCCACTGTGATTAATACGGTCTAGTACGGCCATCAGTGCTTTGGCATTGGGTCGGATGGTGCTCGCATCAAACAGACTCGGTTGATATACACCCGGTTCATAGAAATCCGACAGCATTACACCCGCTTTCATATACCGGTATCCATCACGCCAGCAGGTCTTCAATAGCCGCATCGCAGTGGCAACCAGATCACGGGTATCGTCGGTTGGGGTTGGTAACTCGGCTGTTAATGATGGCATGTACTGGGGCTCATCGGGATTGAACCGGTTTGTGCGCAGGAACAGAGTGATCATTTTGGCACAGCGCTTCTCACCACGGAGCTTTTCCGCAGCACGTGAGGTGTACTGGCAGATCGCTGCGCGCATCGACTGGTAGTCCGTAATGCGTTGGCCGAAGCTGCGGCTGCAGACGATCTGCTTTTTGGTCGGCGCAACGTCTTCCAGCTCCAGGCATGATTCCCCGTTCAGTTCGCGGACGGTGCGCTCTACCACTACTGAATAATGGCGCCTGATCTGCTTGGGATCCGCATTGGCCAGATCCAACACCGATTTAAAGCCCTCCGCTTGCAGTCGTTTTGACAGCCGTCGGCCGATACCCCAGACCTCGTCGATGGGCATGATCGACATCAGCCTGCGCTGGCGCTCGGTTGCAGTCAGGTCCACCACGCCACCGGTAGCCGGATACTGTTTGGCGGCATGGTTGGCAAGTTTTGCGAGGGTTTTGGTGGGTGCGATGCCTACGCATACGGTGATGCCGGTCCATTGCTGTACGGTTGAGCGCACCTGTAACCCAAAGTCCTCCAATGCCATGGCATTGGCGACACCGGTTATATCCAGAAACGCCTCGTCGATCGAGTAGACCTCCACCCGAGGAGCCAACTCTTCCAGAATATTCATCACCCGAGATGACAGATCGGCATAGAGGGCATAGTTGCTGGAGAAGGCGACTATTCCATGGCGTCTGATCAGGTGTTGAATCTGGAACAGCGGAACGCCCATTTTGATTCCCAGTGCTTTGGCCTCTCGGGAGCGGGCCACGACACAGCCATCGTTGTTCGACAGCACGACAACAGGGGTGTCTTTCAGGTCTGGTCGGAACAGCTTCTCGCAGCTGGCGTAGAAATTGTTGCAGTCCACCAGTGCAAAAGTGTTGGCTGCCATCCTAGCTGGCCCTGCGAACGTGCCGAACCACGCTGGTAACAACACCAAAAATTTCCAACTCGGAATCGCTTGCCATCTCGATCGGTTGGAAATGAGGGTTGTGTGGTAACAGCCTTACGCCGTTTGACAGTGAGAGCTCTTTGACGGTCATTTCACCATCAAGGCAGGCAATGACGTAATCGCCATCAGATGCCCGTAGTGACCGGTCAACCACCAGAATGTCGTCAGGGTAGATACCGGCCCCGGTCATGGACTCGCCTTCGACACGCACGAAAAAAGTAGCTGAAGGGTGTTGGATACAGAGGGCATTGAGGTCGAGAGTGTCCTCAACGTAATCCTGCGCCGGTGAGGGAAATCCGGCGGACACCCGTTCGAGGTAGAGTGGAATTTTTAGCTGTGCTGCCGCCAGTGCCTCGGCTGCTTGTGATTGACCCAAAACTGAAACACTCATAATCGCCCCGATGATATACTGGTTATATATACAGTTCTGGCAATTCTACACACAGGGGCCAGGAGATAACAAGCAGGTCTGAACTGGGGCGTTCACTAGGGCGGAGTAGGTAAACTAGCACAGCGGCAATCGCAATCGATTCCGAGAATGCTCGGTCAACTGAACGCATAACCATTGGTAGCATCGGGCAAGGTGTCGAAGATTCGACACTGCTCCAGTATCACCGCCACCATCCCGGCAGCAACTCCTGCACCTCGGCGCTCCCATACCGATCATCCATCAGCTCTACCACACCCGAGTCCTCCGGTGTCCGAATCAGACGCCCAGCGGCCTGAATCACTTTACGGATACCCGGATACAGGTAGGTATAGGCGTACCCTTGTCCAAATCGGATTTGCAGGCGCCGGGCCAGTTGCTCGTGGTAATCATCAAAGGGCGGTAACCCGAGTGTGGCGATGAAGACCCCGACCAGCGCTTCGCCGGGCAGGTCGATTCCTTCTGAAAACACGCCACCCAGTACGGCAAAGCCGACCACACCACGCCGGGTGCGGAATTGCTCGATGAACTCAAGTCGAGCCTGTTCACCCATGCCTGTTGTTTGGGCAATAACGGGTATGTCGGGGCATTGCTGCTCTAAGGCGATTTTTAGCTGCTCCAGGTAAGCAAAGCTTGAGAGATAGACCAGATAGTTGCCGGGGACTGACTGATACAGCTGTTCGATCCGTTTCACCATCGGGCCAATGGAGCGCAGGCGGTCGTTAAACCGCGTGCTGATGTTGACGATGTGCAGATCCAGTTGATCCGCTGAAAAGGGGCTGGGTATCGATTGCCAGAGGGTGCTGTCCGGCAACCCCAGCAGGTCCTGATAATACTCGGCCGGACTCAGGGTGGCGGAGAACAGTATGCAGGCTTGCGCCTGTGCAAAGCGCTCGGCCAAAAAGTCCGCTGGAATCAGATTACGGATCGACAGACTGGCACTGGAGCGTAATTGCTTACCGGCCTGTCCGGTACGCTTCACCTCCAGTGTACACAAGGAGTGATCACCGAAGCGCTCGGCCAGCTTCATAAAGCTGAGCGTATCGAACAGCAGCGATTGCAGCTCCGGAATCACCGGATGCTCGGTCATGTACTCGGTCAGATCGCCTACCAGTCGTTGCAGGGCAGTGTTGAGGTCGGTGGGTACCTCCGTCAGGTGGTACCGCTGATCGCCGGTCTCAGGGCTGGTATCCGGCTTGATCTGATTCTTGATCAATTTTCCCCAGGCGCGTTGAACGGCACGGAAGGCGTTGCTCAATGAGTCCGGTGCGCTGCGTGCGACATGGCGATACTGTGTCTGGCTCAACTGAGCGGAATACATGCCACGGGCACGATCAATCAGGTTGTGCGCTTCATCGATCAGTGGCACGACACGCCAGTCATTCTGGCGGGTCAGCCCTGATAGCAGCGCCTGTTGATCAAAATAATGGTTCACATCCCCAATGATCACATCCGACCATCGTGCCATCTCCTGCGCCAGGTAGTAGGGGCAGATTTCATGCTCAGCGGCTAACGCCCGAATCCGTGTCCGATCCAGCCATCGGGCTTCAGCTGCGGCCTTCCTGGCTACCGGCAGTCGATCAAAGAATCCCTCTGCCAACGGGCAGGACTCCCCATGGCAGGCACGATCAGGGTACTCGCACGCTTTGTCGCGCGCGGTCAGCTCCAGAACTCTCAGTGGCAGGGCCTCAGCTGTGTCGCCTTCAGGTATCAGCATCCAAAGGCTGTCCAGTACCAACTGACGGCCGGTGGTGCGTGCGGTCAGCACAAACATTCGATCGAGTTGACGTCTGGGCATGGCCATCAGAGCCGGGTAGGTGACGCCCAGCGTTTTGCCGATGCCGGTTGGCGCTTCCAGCAATAATGCTCGGTCCGTGCAGATGCCTTTATAGACAGTTTCACTGAGTGACCGTTGATGAGGGCGAAAGTCAGCAAATGGAAATGCAAGAGTCATCAATGCACGGTCACGCTGCTGGCGGTGCTCAGACTCCTGGTGATGCCAGTCTCGGTAGCGGCTGCATACCTGGGTCAGAAAGGCTTCAAGATCCTCGCATTGCCAGACTTCATCCAGCGGGGTTTCCTGATCGCGGGCGATATCGTAATAGACCAGTCGAAGTCGTATCCGGGGCAGACTATCCCGCTGGCAGAGCAAGGCACCATAGACCTTCAACTGAGCCCAGTGCAGCTGGCGCTGTCCGGGTCCGATGCGGGCCAGATCGCCACGGTGGGTTTTGATCTCCTCAAGTATGGGCATTGCTGCATCCGGCCAATAGCCATCAGCGCGACCGCGCAGCTGGATACCCTGGCACTCACCTTCGAGCAGGTATTCAGGTTGGTAGTGGGCTGGGCGCCGTGCCTGCAGGGTTTTATGGCCTTGGATGCCTTCATCAGCACTGGGGGAAGGGGTATAACGGTGTTCCAGGCTGCCTTCGCGGGCGGCGAACTCGCATAGAGAACGAACGGCGACTTTCATGCCGTGCTCTCATCCCAGCTCACGTTGAGCACACTGACCGGCATTTCTTGTTGCAGCATCGCCTGCAGCCACAGCCGTTGATGATCCTGCAGTCGATCACCCGGGCCCTTCACTTCGATGAGGCGGTACTGTCCTGTCGCGAGACTGAGTGCGATCAGATCTGGCAGCCCGCGTCGATGGTGGCGCAGATCCAGAAGAAGATGACGGAACACAGCATCCAGATGTGCAGCCGGAATCACCGCCAAAGCGTTCTCGACCAAATCAGGTGTCAGACTGGGCCAGTGGATCAATGAGCAGCTGATACCCCGCTTCTGATCCAGCCGTTGCAGAATCGTCTGCTGGTAGGTGCTGGACTGAAGCTGGGCAAAGCCCTCATCCAGCCATTCAGCACGTGACTCACTGAACCCCGGCCGGTACAGGTCGGCAGGCCCCGACTGAAAAGGATTGAAGAAAGCACCGCGCACCGGTGTAAACAAGGCTGGCCAGAACAACAGGGCAAAGAGCCCGGTAAAAAGTCGGTTCTCGACATGAAACAGCGCTGTATCCGAGTCCGACAGGGATGCGATCACCGCCTGCTCGACCCGGCCTTGTGCGGGCTTGGGCAGAACCATCGACTCCAAGGGGATCTCGATTGCCTCTGGCACTACAAAATCCAGTTTGGCCTTACGGGCGCAGCGCTGCTGTATGCGCTGCAGTCCGACACGTATCTCGGGCTGAGTGATGCGAGCATGAGCCTCACTGGCCCACTGAAACACCTGCTCCGGCGGCTCGAGCTTCTCTTGTATCCTCAGCGCACGCAACTGCGCTTCACGGTGTTGGCTTTGCAGATACAGGTTCAATGCCAGGTCGGTCTGCTGCTGGCGCTCGGCCTCACGGCCCAACTGAAACAGCACCTTCTGGCGGCGGTAATCGATCCAGTCACAGTCGATCTCTGGTGGCAAGGAGTCACACAACACTTCAATCGGCTCACCCTCAGCGGCCTGTTGCTGGAGTTGGTGCAACTGCAGATAAAGATCCACCTCCGCCCGGTTATGAAAAGGGCGAGACTCATCTGTCAGTGGGACCGGCTCGAACTGCTGTAGCCCCAGTTCGGTCAGCACGAACTCGGACCAGCTCTGGTACAGATTACCAAAGAACATCAGCCGCAGGCGGTCGAAAAGCTCGCTGCACGAAAGCTCAAGGACCTGAAAGGGGGCTTGAGGCCACCAGTCCTCAACCGTCTGGAGCTGCTGGTCCGAAAAGGCGCTCAACAAGGCGTTAACCAGATCCGTCTTACGGCTTGAGGCTGCAAAGGTTGCATCGGGCAGCAGCTGTTGGGCCAATGCGCGGCATTCGTCACGTCGGCTCAGCTGGCACAGCGCCTCGATCGATAACCTTGGCTGAGCTTGGACCAACCCTGCATCGACCAGCGCTGTGATAGCCTTATCTAGATCGGGGACCTCCTCGTACTGCAGTGCATCGGTACGAAACAGCGTACCCTTACGCATCACCATCCGAATCAGCAACGCCCGCACAGGCACATCCAGCGACAGCAGCCGCTCCAAAGATTCTACCTCGTCAGCCAGCAACAGGTCGTCATACTGACTCAGGCACAGCCGAACCACCTGCTCGGCATTGCGCAGGTAGTAGAGCGGGTCATCCAAAGGCGTAGAGGTAAGGGCATCGATCTTCATGCTGCTATTGTACGGCAGGTTGATCGAAAGCGGTTTTGCATGGGAGCGACGCGATCTGTCGTTTGGCTCTGTCATATTGCTCACAGGTGACGCCTATAAGGGCATGTAGCTACTCCGCCAGAGGTTGATATGATCAAACAGGGAATCCGACTCGTATTGGCAACAATCATGATGTTGCTCTTGTCCGGGTGCTACGCTTGGCAGGATGAACGACACTTCCGTGAGGCTTGTTACCTGAATGGCGGAACACCGGAATTTTCAAGAACCCGTTGGGGGATCACCTACAGCATGCAGTGCCGATATGACTGAACCGGATAAATATAAGCAGCTCAATGATCAACTATGGTCCGAATTGGAACAGGCTGTAACTGATCGACAGCACGGCTGGCGAACGCCTGTACTCGCAACGGTTGACGCCGATGGCCTGCCGGATGCGCGGACAGTCGTTCTACGAGCGGCCGACCGCGCCCGTCAAACCCTCAAGGTGTTTACCGATCAACGCAGCCCGAAGATAGTTCAACTCCAGGCCAATCCTCAGGCTCAGCTGGTGTTCTGGTGCCCCAGTCGGCAGTGGCAGTTGCGTGCAAAAGTTGCCGTGACGATTGATATCAACAGTGATCAGACTGCCGCCATCTGGACACGTATCCGACAAATGGCTGCGGCTGGCGATTACCTCACTGCAGAAGCGCCCGGTAGCCTGCTCTCCGATCAGGCGCCCTTATCGGTAGATCAGCATGCCCTCTGTGTGATGGAGTTCAAGACTGTGTCACTGGACTGGTTGATGCTCGGTCGACAGGGCCACCGCCGGGCTCGGCTGGAACATGATACGTTGACTTGGCTAACCCCGTGATCTGACGACCAACACAACAGGGATGTTCTATACACAACTATTATGGGTTTTCGATTTCGTAATACCATTCGTCTGGCGCCGGGCATTCGGCTGAACCTCGGTAAATGCGGCGTCAGCCTCTCTGCCGGTGTGCGTGGTGCATCCGTTACGCTGGGTAAAAATGGCCTCTGGGGCAATGTTGGCGCTCCCGGTACAGGCATGTCCTATCGGACCCGGCTGTCCGGCTCGCCCAGTCACCAGCGGCGTGCACAGCGTGAGCAGCAGCGCCAAAACAACCACGCCGCCCCTCCAGTGCCAGAGCTGACTGCGTTCAAAGCAATGCTGAATGAAAAAGGGCAGGTGACACTGGTGGATCAGGAAGGTCAGCCACTGAGTGCATCCCAGCGCAGGATGGTGTGGTCGGACTACGCTGATCACATGACCGCCTGGCTCCAATCCGAGATGGACACCATCAATGGCGAGATGGAGCTGCTGCTGGATATTTATCAGGATATTGTACCGCCGGGAAGTGCCATCCCGGATTACGAGCCCGAAGCCTTTGAACAACCAGCTCCCATCAAGCCCGAGCGCGAGCGTCGTCCCCCGCGACCTGTGAAGCCGGAGTTGGACGTAAGCTTCTGGGATCGGCTGATCCCGGGCCGTCAGCAGCGACTGATTCAAGCGCAGGAACAGGATCTACAAAATTGGGAGTCCGAACTGGAGGCGTGGAAGCACCATTGCCTGCAGATCGACAAGACCTACGAGCAACGTCTGCAACAGTATGAGCGACAGGTTGCTGAATGGAATCGGGCATGGGAAGCTCATCAGCAAGAGCAGACACAGCTGGCGCAGATGTTCACTGAGCGGCTGACAACCGACGAGGGCCTGGTTGTCGAGATCCTTACTGCCGAATTCAGTGATCTGGACTGGCCGCGCGAAACCCTGGTGGATTTTGACATCGACCTGGCCAAGCAGCGTGTGTATCTGGATGTGGACCTGCCCGAGATCGAAGATATACCAGCCCGCAGCGCCGAGTTCGGTGCCCGTAACCGCCGCCTGCTGATCAAGGACAAGCCTGATCGTCAACGCCGGGAGGAATACGCCCACCATATTCACGGTATCGTCCTGAGGCTGGCGGGTGTGGTGTTGGGCCTGTTGCCAGGAGTCGAACAGGTAGTGGTCTCGGGCTACTCTCAGCGGTTGGATCCTGCCACCGGGCATATCAACGACGACTATTTGCTATCGGTGGCGATAGATACACCTCGCTTTTCTGAACTGAATTTTGAGCAACTGGAACAGGTAGATCCGATTGCTGCACTGGAGCGTTTTGATCTGCGGCGCGAGATGACCAAGACCGGTATTTTTCGGCCGGTGGTGCCGATAGATCCAGTGTGATCAAGCACGATTTGACCTGCCGGGTAGTCTGGTAGAACCTCTACAGGAGCGATACAGAGAGGAAGCATCCATGAAAATCATGACGCAGAAGCTTGTCGATGTCGTTGGGGATGTACGCTGTGACGTCTGTGGTGACAGCACCTCGGGCGAAGGTAAGCATGCCCCTCAATTTGGTGTGCTCAACGCTGATTGGGGGTATGGATCCCGCCATGATGGAGAACGATACGAGTTACACCTGTGCGAAGGCTGTTTCTTCTCTGTGCTGGCGACACTGAAGCAAGAGCGCCAAGCCTGCCGTATGTTTGACGAAAACGCGGATGATCAGGCTGCAGAGTTTGGACTGGTGGTTAAATGCGAAGTCTGATGAGGAGGGGGCTTTGAACCCGCTCAAGGGGCTTCTCACCAGTGTACAGGCAAAGGCGTTCGACAGATTACAACTTCTGGTTTGCGCACAAAGCGGACATTATTTACATCGACCTGAAGTGACCATTAAATTGCACTACGCATATAGGTTTTACACCTTGATGCACTTCCAGGTTCGAATTTTGGCATTCCTTTTGTTTGAAGGCCTGGTTACCTTGGCCATCGAATACGCAGGTCATCAATCTAGAACGGATGCTTATGGTGTCGTTGACTTCCGTTCAAGTGAGAGTGCCCTTCGGGCAGTTCATCATGGCAATGATCAATTTCACTCAGATCATTTGCAGGCCATAGTCGCCACCCAACTATCGCTGCCAGCAAGGCTTAAAGTGCAAACACTAAAAACGTGTTCGTCATTCCCCAGGTGGCCCCTAGCCACCCGGCCAGTGTATATGCCAACAGCCAGCAGGCATGCGACTGTGAAAATTGAGCCGCGAACAGATCAGGACGATCCTTGGGATGTGTGGAGCGGGTTAGCAAACGCCCTGAAGGGGTTTGCACAAGAGCAGAGCCAATGACCAGTAGCGCCCAGATGACGAGAAGCTGTTTCAAATCACTGATCTGTGAGGCTATCAATAGATCCAGTACCAACAGCAAGCTGGCCTATAACATGAGGCTACGATCACTGAAACGCTTCAGCAATGCTGGTACTGATAGGGCAGCCAGCATGGAGCCAGCGCCAAAGCCGTATCCTACGCATCCAGTTTGAACTTGGCCTGCACAGTAACCACGGTATTGACGATAACCATGGCTCCTGACGCCGTTATATTCATGGCAGAGTGACGCTTGACGCCAACACAGCCGAAGCAATAAACCCCAAAACGGTTCCTGCGAATAGTTCATGCCAGGTAACCATTGCCAGCAGCAGCGAAGCCAATGCAGGTCTGATCAGGATATATTGCCGTGTATCAAACAGATGGTTGGAGAGTAGTCATTGGCTTTTTATGAAACGTGATTGGCTAGCTGTCCGCAAGATTACATCTGTGTAATCCAGTCTGTTTTTTCTTGAGTCACTTGGCCCAACGCTTTAAATTAAAAGAGCTTATTGGCTGAAACTCCTTTCGGGTGAAAGATCCGTGCGTATTCGTTCCTACATTGCCCTGTTGCTATATTTGATGGCCTTTGTGTTGTCGGCGGTGGCGCGTGCGGATCAGCTGATGCCGATGGTAATGCCGGTGGATGAATCCACTCCTGCTCTCAGTCAGCCTGTAGCGATGGCTGAGCATGCCGGGCACCTAGTGCCGTCCAGGTCCACGGGGTGTGCCGAGCATCAACGGTTATCCGGTGATGACTCTTATGGCAGCACTTGCCAGAATACACCGGACTGCTCACCTGATCACTGCTTCTCGTCTCAGGGGCTCCTCAGCCAACCCTTGGGCGTCATGCCTTATACCGCTCGCGAATACTTCAGTTCCGGCGGCTATCAGCTGCTTTCCCTGGTACTGGCCCCTCCCGGCCGACCTCCCCGTAACGTCTGAACCCTTCTGAGTTATCGGCCTGACAGGGCCGGTTTTACCGATTGTTCATGGTCTCTGTCCCCTGCGGATAGTCCCATGATTGCGTTCAGACGAGGATGTTATGACAACAGATCACAAGGCCCGCCTGCGGAGCTGGGGACTGGCTGCCAGCTTGTTACTGAGCAGCTCTATCCATGCTGCCGAGCTTACGTTGGAGCAGGTCGTCGATCAGGCGCTGGCCAACGATATCTGGCTGAGTTCCAGCCACCACAATGAAACGGCCAAGCGCGCCATGGCCGATGCGGCAGGGGCGCTGCCCGACCCGAAAATCAGCCTTGCCCTGGCCAATATGCCGACCGACAGCTTTGACTTTGGCCAGGAGGGGATGACCCAGTTTGCGCTCGGGATTTCCCAGATGCTGCCACGGGGCGACACACTGGAACTCAAGGAACAGCGCTTCAGCCAGGAAGCCCATTTGCAGCCCCTGATGCGCCTGGAACGCCGTGCCCAGGTGCGCATGCAGGTAAGCCAGTTGTGGATCGATGCCTGGCGGGCGCGGGAAAGCCTGACGCTCATTCAGCGTAACCGGCGCTTGTTCAAACAGCTTGAGGATGTAGCGACCTCCAGCTATATGGTCGGCCTGGGTAAGACACAGCAGCAGGATGTGGTGCGTGCCCAGCTTGAACTGACTCAGCTGGAGGACAAGATCAGTCGTCTCGATCTGCAGTACGACACCCTGCGTGGTCGTCTTTCAGAATGGCTTGCCGCTGCCCGTGAGCGTTCAACCGGACTGGTTGATGTCGCCGCGGTTGAAATTGCGGCCCAGCCTCCGGCTTTGGTGCTGGATCGGCAGTTGCAATCCGAGAGCGGAGAGGACAGTCGTGCACGCTTTTTCCTGCAACACCCGTCAGTGGTGCTGTTCGATCGGCAGATCGAAGTGGCCCAAACCGATATTCGCCTTGCCGAGCAGAGCTACAAGCCGGCCTGGGGCGTCAGCGCCAGCTACGGCTATCGAGGCGATGATCCCATGGGGCAGGACCGAGCGGACCTGTTCAGCCTGGGCGTGAGTATGGAGGTGCCGCTGTTTTCCACCCGTCGCCAGGATGGTGAAGTGGCATCGGCCGCTTCCCGGGCAGAGGTCGTACGCACCGAGCGGTTGCTCAAGCTGCGCCAGCTGTTGGCTGCTCACGATACCTCGATGGCGGCTTTGCAGCGTCTGAATGAGCGTCTTTCCCTTTATCGAAAACAGCTGTTGCCGCAGACCGCGCAGGCGGCCGAGGCGGCACTGAATGCCTATACCCGGGATGTGGGCGACTTTGCCGAAGTCGTACGTGCCCGTATCGCTGAGTTGAATGCCCGTCTGGCGGAAATTGAAATCATGGCCGAGCAGCAGAAGCAGGTCGCCCAGCTTAATTACCTCATGACCCAGGTGCGCCAGGAGGAGATGTGAACATGAATGGAACGGTTAAATTTCTGGGCGTACTGGTCCTGGGTGGTGTGATCGGCGGCGGGGCGGTTTATGTCCTGAATCCGGGGGCTAACTCTGCAACCAGCAGTGGCTCCAACGCCTCGGGTGAACCCGAGCCGCTTTACTGGGTGGCCCCCATGGATCCCAATTACCGGCGTGATAAGCCCGGCAAGTCGCCCATGGGGATGGATCTGATTCCGGTCTACGAGGAAGACGCGACCTCCGGCCCTGATGAGGGCGCCGGGACCATTCGGATATCGCCTGAAGTGGTCAACAATCTGGGCGTTCGAACCGCCAGTGTTGCGCACAGTGCCCTCAGTTTTGAAGTCAGCACCGTCGGCTATGTGCAGTACGACCAGGATCGGATCGTGCACCTGCACCCTCGCGTGGAAGGCTGGGTCGAGCGGATTCATGTGCAGGCAGCCGGTGAACCGGTCGAGCAGGGGCAGCCACTGTACGAGCTCTACTCGCCGGCGCTGGTCAATGCCCAGGAGGAACTGCTATTTGCACTGGGTCGTGGTGACAGCCGATTGGCGCAGGCCGCGGAGTCCCGTCTGCGCTCGCTGAACGTGTCTGATGAAGTGATCAAGACACTGCGCCGTGAGCGCAAGGTCTCGCAAACTGTCACTTTCTACGCCCCGATTACCGGGGTAGTCGATGACTTTACCTTGCGCGAGGGGCTGTTTGTACAGCCGGGCATGACGCTGATGTCCATCGGCAGCCTTGATGAGGTCTGGGTTGAGGCGGAAGTGTTCGAGCGTCAGGCCAGCCTGGTTAAGCCCGGCCTGCCGGTCAGCATGGAGCTGGACTATCTGCCGGGACGCGAATGGCAGGGACGCGTGGATTACATCTACCCGACTCTGGATTCGGATACCCGTACCCTGAGGGTGCGCATGCGTTTCGACAACGCCGATCACCTGCTCAAACCCAACATGTTTGCACAGGTGCAGATCCACAACGAGACCGCGAGCGATATTCTCAGTGTGCCCCGTGAGGCGGTGATCCGTGGTGGTGGCAACAACCGGGTGGTGCTGGCGCTGGGCGAGGGCCGTTTCAAGTCGGTGCATGTGCGTACCGGCCGCAGTGACGGCGACCGAATCGAAGTCCTGAACGGAGTCCGCGAGGGAGAGCGGGTGGTCACCTCGGCCCAGTTCCTGCTCGATTCCGAATCCAGCAAGACCTCCGATTTCAAGCGTATGTACTACGGGGATGAGGAGGCCGGCAGTGCTGTCGCTCAGGAAGACAGTAGCGCGCCCAAGGTCAAGCCGACCCGGGTCTGGGTGGATGCCACCGTCAATGCGGTGATGCCCGAACAGGGCAAGGTCAACGTTAACCATGCCGCGATTCCCGACTGGGGCTGGCCCGAAATGCGCATGGACTTCGCGGTCTCCGAGCTTGTTGATATGACCGAACTGACCCCGGGTGCCAAGGGGCAGGTTGAAGTGCGCAAGCTGGACGCGGGCGGTTATGAGATCAGTGACGTGTTCATGGCGAACGCGGAAGCTGACAGTCAGGCGGGGGACAGCGCGCCCAAGGCCAGGCCGACCCGTGTCTGGGTGGATGCCACGGTCAATGCGGTGATGCCTGAGCAGGGCAAGATCAACGTTAGCCATGCAGCCATTCCCGACTGGGGCTGGCCTGAAATGCGCATGGACTTCAATGTCTCCGAGTTTGTCGATATGTCCGAGTTGGCCCCTGGTGCCAAGGGGCAGATAGAGGTAAGCAAGCTCGACGGCGGCGGTTATGAGGTTGTTGACGCCTTCATCACCGAGCCGGGCGAAGGAGGGACGGATTCGCCTGCGATGGACGCCATGGATCACAGCATGCATACCATGGATCAGGACGCTTCCGGCAGCAGTGAGGAGGCCCAATGATTGAATCTGTTATTCGCTGGTCGGTCGGCAACCGCTTCTTCGTGCTGCTGGCCACTCTGCTGCTGCTGGGCTGGGGCGCCTGGTCGCTGAAAAATACCCCGGTCGATGCGATACCGGACCTGTCCGATGTGCAGGTAATCGTCAAGACCAGCTACCCCGGCCAGGCGCCGCAGGTGGTCGAAGACCAGGTCACCTATCCGCTGACCACCGCCATGATGTCGGTGCCCGGTGCCGAAACCGTACGTGGCTTCTCGTTTTTCGGTGATTCCTACGTCTACGTCATCTTCGACGAGGATACCGATATCTACTGGGCGCGTAGCCGGGTACTGGAATACCTGTCTCAGGTGGCACCCTCGCTGCCGGAGAATGCCCGTCCCCAGCTGGGGCCGGACGCGACAGGTGTCGGCTGGGTGTATCTCTATGCCCTGCAGGACACCAGCGGCCAGCATGATATTGGCGAGCTGCGTTCGCTGCAGGACTGGTTCCTGAAATACGAGCTGCAGACGGTTCCCGGTGTGTCCGAGGTTGCTGCGATCGGCGGCATGGTCAAGCAGTACCAGGTGCAGGTCAATCCGGAGAAGCTGCGGGCGCTGAACATCCCGCTGGCCCAGGTACAGAACGCCATACGCCGGGGTAACCAGGAGGTGGGCGCCTCGGTAGTGGAGCTGGCCGAGGCTGAGTACATGGTACGTGCCAGCGGCTACATCCAGAGTGTGACAGACCTTGAAAGCATTCCGCTTGGGGTGAACGTCAAAGGGACGCCACTGTTGCTCAAGGATGTGGCCGAGATCGGCGTTGGGCCTCAGATGCGCCGCGGCGTTGCCGAACTGAACGGAGACGGAGAAGTAGTTGGTGGCGTGGTGGTCATGCGCTTTGGCGAGAACGCCCAGAAGACCATCGAAGGGGTGAAGGCCAAGCTCGAAACCCTGAAGGCCGGCCTGCCGGACGGGGTGGAGATCGTCACTGTATATGACCGTTCCGGCCTGATCGGTCGCGCCGTCGAAAATCTCTGGCACAAGCTGCTGGAGGAGTTCTTGGTGGTGGCGCTGGTTTGCATGTTGTTCCTGTTCCATATCCGCTCGTCGCTGGTGGCGATTGTCAGCCTGCCGGTGGGTATTCTGGCAGCCTTTGGCGTTATGCATTTGCAGGGCATCAACGCCAACATCATGTCGCTGGGTGGTATCGCCATCGCCATCGGGGCGATGATCGACGGCGCCATCGTGATGATCGAGAACATGCATAAGCACATGGAGCGCACGCCGCTGACACCGGAGAACCGCTGGAAGGTGGTGGCGGATTCGGCCAGTGAGGTGGGGCCTGCTCTGTTTTTCAGTTTGTTGATCATCACCGTCAGCTTTGTGCCGGTATTTACATTGGAGTCCCAGGAAGGGCGCATGTTCTCACCGTTGGCATTCACCAAGACCTATGCGATGGCCGCTGCTGCGGCACTGGCGATCACTCTGGTACCGGTGCTGATGGGCTATTTCATTCGCGGCAAGGTGTTGCCGGAACATAAGAATCCGATCAACCGCTTGCTGACGGCGGTATACATGCCGACGCTGAAAGGCGTGTTGAAGTACCCGAAAATGACCCTCCTTGGGGCGTTGGCGGTGCTGGCGCTGGGCTTTTGGCCGGTCGACAAAATCGGCAGCGAGTTCATCCCCAATTTGGATGAGGGTGACCTGATGTACATGCCGACGACCTATCCCGGCATTTCCATTGGGCAGGCACGGCAGCTGCTCCAGCAGACCGACAAGCTGATTGCGACCCTACCGGAGGTTAAGAGCGTGTTCGGCAAGGTTGGCCGTGCCGAGTCGGCCACCGACCCGGCCCCGTTGACCATGATCGAGACCTTTATTCAGCTGAAACCGCGGGACGAATGGCGTGAAGGTGTGACCACCGAAAGCCTCAAGCAGGAGCTGGATGCGCTGGTCAAACTGCCGGGGCTGACCAACGCCTGGGTCATGCCGATCAAGACCCGTATCGACATGCTAGCCACCGGTATCAAGACCCCGGTCGGCATCAAGATCGCTGGGCCGGAGCTGTCGCAGATTCAGGCGATTGGCCAGCAACTGGAAACCATCCTCAAGGAAGTGCCGGGGACGGCGTCGGTGTATTCCGAGCGTGTGGCCGGCGGGCGCTACATTAAGGTGGATATTCAGCGAGGTGATGCGGCGCGTTACGGCCTCAATATTGCCGATATCCAGCAGATCGTGGCCAGTGCTGTGGGCGGGATGAACGTCTCCCAGACCATCGAGGGGCTGGAGCGCTACCCGATCAATGTGCGCTATCCGCAGGAATACCGCGACTCGCCGGAGCAGCTGGCGTTGTTGCCGATCGTGACCCCGGCGGGGCAGCGTATCGCCCTGGGAGATGTGGCGCATATCTACATCGAAGACGGCCCGCCCGGTATCAAGAGTGAAAACGCGCGCTTGAACGGCTGGGCTTTCATCGACATCGACGGCGTGGATTTGGGTACCTATGTAAGCCGGGCACAGGCGGTGGTGGCCGACGAACTGGAGCTGCCGGCCGGTTATTCGATCAGTTGGTCCGGGCAGTACGAATACATGCTCAGGGCCAAGGAGAAACTGACCTACGTGATCCCGCTCACTCTGGCGATCATTGTAGTGCTGCTTTACCTCAACTTCCGCAACCTGACCGAGGTGGCGATCATCATGGGCACACTGCCGCTGGCAATGGTGGGCAGCGTCTGGCTTATGTACTGGCAGGGCTTCAACTTCTCCATTGCCGTAGGCGTGGGCTTTATCGCCCTGGCCGGGGTAGCGGTCGAGATCGGCGTCATCATGTTGGTGTATCTGAACCAGGCCTGGCGTGAAATGCTGCAGCGCTGTGCTGCGCACCAGGTGGTGCCGCGCGAGGAAACCCTGCGCCATGCGGTGCTGCATGGTGCCGGTCTGCGCGTGCGACCGGTGATGATGACAGCTGCCGCGATCATTGTCGGCCTGTTGCCGATCCTCTACGGCAGCGGCACCGGTTCTGAAGTGATGAGCCGTATCGCCGCGCCGATGGTCGGTGGCATGGTCAGTGCGGTGATTTTGACCCTTTTAGTGTTGCCTGCTGTCTACTATTTGTGGCGCAGGCGTTCAATGAAAACGCTTACTCTAGAGTCGCTGGTAGCTGAATTTCCGGCAGCTCACTCCGATACAACCACAGAAAAGGAAACACGATAATGCGTATGTTCAAATCCCTGCTGGCTGCCGGTCTGATTGCACTGTCCGCACCGGTTATGGCACACACTGACATGATGGACAGCCACCCGATGGACGGGGCGATGATGATGGAACAGGTCGGCGAACTCAAACTGAACTTCGGCATGCCGGTTCGCCTGGTCAACGTCAAGCTGATCAGTTCCGATAACCGCCCGGTGTCGATCGACTTCAGCCCGATGATGGAGCCGGGCAAGCAGTTCAGCGTGCCGGTACCGATGCTGCAGCCGGACAACTACACCGTGCATTGGACCACCATGGGTGACGATGGGCACAAGATGAAAGGTTCCTTTGGCTTCATGCAGCACTAAACGAACCGGGCTGCCTGCAGCGCTGTGCTGCAGGCCCGGCCCGACCGGGTGAATGAGGAGGTACCGCCATGTGGGGTGATTATCAGGTCCATGGCTGGGGCTGGATGCTGTTCGGCGGCGTCCATATGATTCTGTTTTGGCTGCTGATGGTGTTGCTGATCGTGGCTTTGGTCAAATGGCTGAAAGGGCCGAGCAGCTCTGAGGATCGGGGGGCGCAGGATGCGCTTGACATCCTCGACCAGCGACTGGCGCGCGGGGAGATCGATATGGATACCTATCGCAAGCTGAAACAGGAGTTGCAGCAACGCTAGTAAGGAACAATGGCTTCGGGTGATTGCAATGAGCAGGCCCCTGTTGCCCGGGGTATATTTCAAAAACCTATGAATTTCACTGGTTGGAGGAGGTACTGTGAGCGATTGGGAATGGCTGACACTGACTTCACGCTGGGTGCTCTATCTGGGAATGGCGATCGCGGTGGGTGGTATTGCCGGCGAATGGCTCTTGCACCGTTACAGGGCTATCGGCCCTGCTCTTAAGCGATACACCCTGACAGGTATTCTGCTGGCGCCTCTGGCATTGATCACCCACTTCCTGATTCGTGCAGGTGCGCTGGCTGAAGCCGGAGTCAGCGGGATGTTCGAGCCTGTCATGTTGCAGCTCATGTGGCAGTCCACGGCGGGCGATGCTCTGATCTGGGCAGGATTGGGTATGCTGTTGCTGGGGGTTTCCCACTATATCAACCTGCGCTCGGATAATACCGGTCCCATGCACTGGCTGCAGTTGGTCACGGCCGTGGCCGGCATGGTTACACTGGCGTTCTCCTACACGCTGAGCGGCCATGTTCAAAGTGAAGGCATGTTGTCAGCGGTGACCTTGACGGCACATGTGCTACTGATTTCTTGGTGGATGGGCTCGCTGTTTCCGCTCTGGCTGGTCACACACCAGCTCGACTCTGAGCAGAGTCATGAAGTACTGGAGCTATTCGGCAGGCTAGCGTTGCCAGTCGTGCTTTTAGTGCTTGTCGCAGGCATGGTGCTTAGCTACCGCCTGACCGGCTGGTCAGCTGACCTGATCACCAGTCAATACGGTTTCTGGCTGATACTCAAGGTAGCATTGGTTGGTGCAATTCTGGCATTGGCCGCTTTCCACAAACTCTATCTGGTTCCAGCGCTCAAGCATGTTGGTGATGCTCGTTCGATGAAGCACTCGCTGATGCTGGAAAAGGCCGTAGGCATGGCGATTCTTGCCGTTACCACGGTGCTGGCGGTACTGGTAGGGCCGGTGCACTGATGCCTCAGGTGCGCTCCTCCAGTACATACCCCATGCCTCGGACCGTGTGAATAAGCTTGTTGTTAAAGGGGTCATCGACCTTGCTGCGCAGCCGGCGTACGGCAACTTCGATCACGTTGGTATCACTGTCGAAGTTCATATCCCATACTTGCGATGCGATTAGTGAACGAGGCAGAATCTCACTCTTACGACGCATCAGCAATTCAAGGAGCGAAAACTCCTTGGCGGTCAGATCAATACGTTGCTTCTGACGACTGACCTTGCGCTTGATCAGGTCCAGCTCAAGATCCGCTACGGTCAGCAGAGTAGTTTCTGAAGGGCTACGGCCCCGGCGCAACAATGTTCGGACGCGTGCCAGTAGTTCGGAAAAGGCGAAGGGCTTGATCAGGTAGTCATCGGCACCCAGTTCAAGCCCCTTGACCCGGTCATCGACGTCGTCGAGTGCGGTCAGGAACATGACCGGCGTGGAACTGTCACGTTTTCTGATCGCCTGTAGAATCTGCCATCCGTCCAGCTCTGGCAGCAGCACGTCAAGTATCACCAGGTCGTAACGTTCCTCCATTAAAAGTGCCAAACCATCCATGCCGGTACGGGCCAGGTCGACAACGAAGCCAGCTTCGCCCAGTCCCTGGCGCAGGTAATCGCCTGTTTTTACCTCGTCTTCTACAATCAGCAGTTTCAATCTGACCTCCTCAAGCATCAGTTTCAGTATAGCGTTAGCGGTTGTGTACCGGGAGTGACAGGGTAAAGCAGGTTTCCTCGGTATTGGAACATACCGATACCTCTCCGCCGTGCGCGTGGGCGATGGCGCGGGTGATTGGCAGGCCAAGCCCTGTGCCATCATTTGAACCATGGGCGCGGGCCCGGTCGCAACGGTAGAAGCGGTCAAAGATATAACGTTGGTCATGTTCCGAGATCGGCGGCCCCTGATTACAGATCGTCACGAGTGATTGATCCCCATGAGTTTGTATGTCGATCCTTATTTCGGCGCCTTCAAAAGTATGGCGTATGGCATTGGATATCAGGTTACTGAGCGCCCGGTCGATCATCATGAGATCCCCTTGAGCAGTACCCTTTCCCTGTAGTTGCAGCTTAATCTGTTTTTCGTCAGCCAGCGCTTCGTAGAAATTGAATAGCTTCTCCACTTCGGTGGCAAGATCTATACAGGAGCTTGAGGGTAGCTCGAGCCCATTCTCGGCTTTGGCAAGAAAGAGCATATCGGAAATCATGCGTGACATACGCTCGAGTTCTTCAAGGTTCGAAGCCAGAATGTCCGAGTATTCAGCCAAGGTGCGTGACTGGGACAGGGAAACCTGGGTCTGTGTCATCATATTGCTCAGAGGGGTACGCAACTCGTGGGCAATGTCCGATGAGAAGTGCGTCAATCGGCTGAACGATGCTTCCAGTCGATCCAGCATCAGGTTTAATTCATTGACCAAGTCTGCAATTTCTGTGGGCACGGATTCCAGTGGCAAGCGCTGGTCGAGCCTCTCGGCACTGACCGCCCGTGCTTTCGACTTGATCATTCGTAAGGGCGACAGGCCCTTTTTAACGGCCAGCCATCCGAGCAGGCTACTCAGTAGTATGGCGATGAGAATGAAGGACAGGAGTTGCCTCATGAATGTCTCCATGAAAAGAGTATGTCGAGACGTTGTGATACCGATAGCGATGACGACGCCTTGACCAAAAGCTGTTTCCTCGGATATGGCAATTGCGGTTCCCCGGAACTCGGTGCCCTGTTGCGACCACTCCGCCTCATATACTTGACCCGGCGTAAGAGATGTCAGGGGAAAGTCCAAAGAACCGGAAGTGTACAGGTTTTGCCTGCTCAGGGTGTCAATGCGGAAGCTGATCAGGCGGTGGCGATGGGCAATTTCATCGAGTTTAGCCGCAAGTTGTGTTGTATCGGTCGAATCGGGTGTCGGCTTCACCAGGTTGACGATCTGGTTCAACTTGGGTTTGAGCTCGTTGAAGTCCTGAGCAGCGAAGTGGCCTTCTATCGAGTGCTGGATGAGCAGGCTGAGGCCGAACAGTATGGCCGCCGATACCAGGGAAAAGAGCAGGGTCAGACGAAGCGTTAGTGACATCATAAGCCTTGGTCAAGCGAACGTTGTGTTTCCGGTGTCAGGATGCAAGTCAGACAGGTTTCCGTTGCGGTCTTCGAAACCAGTATGACGCCCTGAGCAAGTTTGCCATATCGATAATGTAAATAGTCATGATTACGAAAAAGTAATGTTCATAATGTGTCTGGTTTGAAGGGGTTTAGGTGCTTTTTTCAGTACTTTTCAACCAAAGCATCATAGAAAGTATCAGGAGATCGAGGGCTTGAGATGTATGGGAGCTTTCCATGTTAGAAAAAGGTCTTTACTGGGCGCAGGACGCGAATAATAAGATTTTTAGTTAACCTCTTACTGTTTGATTTTTAATTGGTTTTAAGTGTATTTAGTAGCGTTATAAAAAAGATTACATGATTATAATTTTGGGGTAATTCATGAGACAGGCTTGATCGTTAACATCTGGTTATTCTTTCAAATGGAGTGTAAATGATGAAATCTATCAATCAGGCAGTTTTGGGAGCTTTACTCGTATCAGTGGCATCGGTGTCGGTCGCTGAAGAAAAGCACTACATGATGATGTCGGGAGAAGGGCCTCAGAGTTACATGATGGAAGGACGTGAGCACGGTGTATCTGATGACTCTGCCGGAAGTGACAAAGTGTTGGCAAAATCGATGCGCTCTAGTAAGGATGAACACTACATGATGCTTTCAGGGGAAGGGCCTCAAGGGTATAAAATGCAAGGCCAGCAGCATGGAATGTCAGGCTCCTTTGGTAAGAGTGATAAAGAGGCCTCCAGTTCCCGGCGCAACGCTCAGAGCCGGCATTACATGATGCTCTCAGGAGATGGGCCCCAAGGTTATATGATGGACGGTGCCAAGCATAAATGATGTTGCTTATTACGAAATTGCACAATTATATAAAGAGTCGATAATCTTTTCTGCTGGCCATATCGAAGGATATGGCCAGCTTGATTCAATGGAAATGTAAGGGTGAGTTCAACGTTTTAATATTCGGATGCCTTGTCGCGCAAGAACCTATCCTGATATTAAGTGCATCAGGATATCTGATGTTTTCATGCTCTATGTAAAATTACAAAAATGTAATCAGCCGGTAAGTTTTATGTCGGTAATATTCAACCATACTGAATGCAGGGTAAAGGGCTGCGTATTGATACTGCAGTCTTGCGCAGAGGGATTGGCAGGGCTAACTGTCATGACCCGAATCATTGATCAGCATAATCAGATGATTGAGCTATATCGCTATCTGCACGCCCAGGCTGGTGCCGCTTCTGCGAAGGAGTTATTGCAAAGCCTGATAACTATGGAAGAGCACGAGGCGATGCAGATGGTTATGGGTAACAATCGATTACAAGATGTTTGATAAGGAGGCCGACATGTCTAACACAGACCACAAGCCGGGTGTTCACGAGGTCTATCTGGTGCGGCGAAAGCTGAAGCTTGATTCTCTGGATGCCGAGCAAGCGACAGCTATTGCACAGGAAATAGAGCCATTGCTTGGCGTCGATAGTGTAGCGCTTGATCCAGTCACACGGCGACTGGATATCGCCTACGACGCTTCAGTTCTGCAGCTTGAGCAGATTGAGGCGATAGTACGTCGCTACGGCAGTGACCTTGATCAGAGTTGGTGGAATCGTTTCAAGGAAGGCTGGTATCGCTTCACCGACCAGAATGTTCTGGACAACGCCAGGCATGAACCTTGGTGCTGCAGCAAGGTTCCACCAAGGAAATAGCCTGTTGCCATGCGCTCTACCGTTGGACAATCCGATTAAATACAAGGTGCCCTGCGGGAGCGAAATCACCTTCCTGATCGCTGTCTTATTGAGAGAATGCGGGGCTGGAGGATGACAGATGGACGGATTCATATCCTTGCTGGTGTTTGCAGGGCTGTTTTATCTGATGATGCGTTTTGGATGCGGTGCGCACATGATCCATGGTCATCATCATGGGCATGGTCACTCTGGCCATAAACGAGGGGAAGCGCACAGGGATCCCGTCTGCGGCATGGAGGTTGCGCCGGATCAAGGCTACGGCAAGGTTCATAATGGTCAGACGCTTCGCTTCTGCTCCCGTGTCTGCCTGGATAAGTTCGATGCTGATCCCGAGCGCTATCTCCACAAGACAGGTGAACAGTCATGACCACCCGAGTCTCTCTTGTTGCCGTTGGCCATGCCTCTAGCCTGTTCCTGGCGATCTCGTTCTCTGTCTGTGTCGGATTCGACCTGTTGTTTCCCGAGCAGGCGATGTATGAAAGCTGGCGGGCATTGTTGCCAGGTTTTGAGTGGATCAGTTGGGGTAGTTTCTTCCTGGGGCTGCTGGAAAGTTACGGCTATGGCTGGTATTTCGCCCTGATCTGGGTGCCGCTTTACAATGTCTTTGCGGCGCGTAGCGTGCGCTGAAACAGCTCGAAGTGGTCGCTTTGCCGATATGGCCAGTCGTATATTCATCTGGCTTTGTTTTGATTATCAGTTAGATTACAAAGGGTAAGCGGATTAAATGGTTGATCTTACCTTTGCATGAGAGTGAGACAGACCGGCATCTCATCGGATTATCTGGTTGATGCTTCACCTACTGCTGGTGCATGTTTCCTTCGCTAATTCCAGCAAGAACCCCACACGCCTCAACTTCCCGGTCATCGTTGCAACTCGCTCTCAGTGAAACGAGTTGTTTCTCAAGCGCTTGCAGAGCGGTTATCTGCGACCGCACATGAGAGATGTGATCATCGAGCAAGGTGTTGACGGCGGTACAAGGCTGATGAGGGTCGTCCTGATAGCTCTGTAGTTCGTGAATCTCAGCCAGTGACAGGCCCAGGATTCTGCAGCGACGGATGAAGGCCAGCCCCTCACCATGCTTCTCGGTATAGACACGGTAACCGTTGTCCTGCCGATCAGGCGGCGGCAACAAGCCCTGCTGTTCATAGAAGCGGATCGTCTGTGTTTCGACCCCTACCAACTGCGCCAACTGACCAATGCGCATCAGCCTCCTCCCCAACGGATTCTTTACTCTATTGACCTTATAGTAGCTTTATAGTTTTAAATGGTACCACAACATTGTTCAAGTGGAGTCGTATCATGAGCAAATCCTTTGGTGGCGCCTGTGGCGGTGATGCAACGTCCGCAGCGGATACCGATATACAGGCCTCCTCCGAGGCGCCAGGGAGATGGGTCAGTGTTTATGCCGTGCCGAAGATGGACTGTCCATCAGAAGAACGAATGATTCGCCTAGCCCTGAACGGCTTTGAGGAGATTCGGGCGCTGTCCTTCGACTTGTCGAACCGCCGGCTGAAGGTCGTGCATGACGGCGAGGTCGAGCCCGTCACCTCGAAACTGAAGACCTTGGGGCTAGGCGCCTCGCTTCAGGAAACCGTCGCTGCAAATCCGGAGACCATCAAGGCCGCCGAGTTTTCGGCAGCTTCTGCTAAGCAAGAATCCGGGACCCTGCGCTGGTTGCTCGGCATCAATGCACTTCTGTTCGTGGTGGAAATGACTGCCGGTCTGATCGCCCGGTCCACCGGCCTGATTGGAGAATCCCTGGACAATTTTGCCGATGCGGCGGTGTACGGGCTTGCCCTTTATGCGGTTGGACATAGCGTGAAAATGCAGGTACGTGCCGCGCATCTTGCTGGTGTACTGCAACTGATCTTGGCTGTGGGCGTGCTCGTAGAGGTGGTGAGACGCTTTGTATTCGGTAGTGAGCCTGAATCGCTGGTGATGATGGCTATCGCATTCGTCGCATTGATTGCCAATACCAGTTGTCTGCTGCTCATATCCAAACATCGGGAAGGCGGGGCGCACATGAAGGCAAGCTGGATATTCTCGGCCAACGACGTGGTGATCAACCTGGGGGTCATCACCGCCGGCGCCCTGGTCGCGTGGACCGGTTCCAATTATCCGGATCTGATTATCGGCACCATCGCGGGGGGCATTGTACTTAACGGTGCCAGACGCATTTTGGCGTTGAAGGGTTAAATAATGCTCATTATTGGCAAAAAGCTCTCGCCGTATGCCCTATTGTCCATATCGGGCCTGCTGGCAGCGTCTGATCAGGCTGTAAAGTGGCTGGTGCAGCAATCAATGGCCTATGGCGAGTATGTTTCGGTGACCCCGTTCTTTAACTGGGTGCACCTATGGAACACCGGTGCCGCATTCAGTCTTTTTGCGAATGGTGGAGGCTGGCAGCGCTACTTTTTTATCGGAATCGCGGTAGTGGTCTCGATTTTTCTGATCAAGCTGATCCTTGAAAATCGTCATAAAGGAGAAGCCATCGCTTACAGTCTTATCCTCGGTGGCGCCATGGGCAACCTGATTGACCGGGTCTTTCGCGGCTATGTTGTGGATTCCTTTGATTTCTATTGGCGAGACTGGCATTGGCCGGCCTTCAACCTGGCTGATATTGCAATTGTCCTCGGTGCCTTACTTTTCGTTTCCAGCAGCTTGTTGGGTAAAAAAGCAAACACCAATGCCGAGTCGGATGGATCTGACTGACACCTACGCCTATACAACACCATGACCGAACTTCCCGACAACATCCTTCACCTGCCGCAATACCAAGTACTGGGCTGCAAATCAACCGACGACGAAATGCACTTCCAGGTGGACGTGCCCGATCCCATCGCCTGCGAGGAATGCGGCGTGCAGGGTGAGTTCGTACGGTTCGGCAAGCGTGACGTTCCCTATCGTGATCTGCCCATCCACGGCAAGCGGGTCACTCTCTGGGTGGTCCGCCGCCGATACACCTGCCGGGCCTGCAAGACAACATTCAGGCCCCAGCTACCGGAGATGGTGGACGGATTCCGTATGACACTGCGGCTGCATGAGTACGTGGAGAAGGAATCCTTCAACCACCCCTACACCTTTGTGGCGGCACAGACCGGCCTGGACGAGAAGACGGTGCGCGACATCTTCAACGCCCGCGCCGAGTTCCTGGGGCGCTGGCACCGCTTCGAGACGCCCCGCATCCTGGGCATTGACGAGCTATACCTGAACAAGCGCTACCGCTGCATTCTGACCAACATTGAGGAGCGAACCCTGCTCGACCTGCTGGCCACCCGCCGCCAGGACGTGGTCGATAAGTTCCATGTGGTGCGCATGGCCAACGATGCCCTAGAGAGAGTGCGCAAGGGCCTCAGAAAGGAGCTGAAACCGTCCCAGAGCCGGACTCTCAAGGGAGACCGGAAAATCCTACTGAAACGCGCTCACGAAGTCTCAGACCGGGAGCGCCTCATCATGGAGACCTGGACAGGCGCGTTCCCGCAACTGCTGGCCGCCTACGAGCACAAGGAGCGCTTCTACGGCATCTGGGACGCCACCACACGGCTCCAGGCAGAAGCCGCCCTGGACGAGTGGATAGCCACCATCCCGAAGGGCCAAAAGGAAGTCTGGAGCGATCTGGTCAGGGCAGTGGGAAACTGGCGCGAAGAGACCATGACCTACTTCGAGACGGACATGCCCGTCACCAACGCTTACACGGAGTCCATCAACCGACTGGCCAAGGACAAGAACCGTGAAGGGCGCGGTTACTCCTTCGAGGTGATGCGGGCACGAATGCTCTACACCACGAAGCACAAGAAGAAGGCACCGACTGCGAAGGTCTCTCCTTTCTACAAGAAAACCATCGGTTACGGACTGCCGGACTTCGCAGAGGAACTCAACTACGGAGTCGATCTATCAACCATCTGAGGGTGGTATCAGATTGATGGGGTGAAGGTGCCCCATCAACCATTAAATCCGTATACCCATTACAAAAATGTAATGCTCAGGTAAGTACCGTGTCGAGTTTGACCTGCCATACTGCTAATTGAAGCTGAAATCTGGTCCATTACTGGAGCTTGGGCACCATTCAGGTCGAAGGTTATACGATGGATAAGCGGTAAGGGGCTGATAGCGCCAAAAGTGATTGCCATTTTGAGCTGTTTCCTGGTGACGGAAGGTCTGGCGCATCTTGTTGCCTGGTTGCCCTGTCTGATTCTTTTGCTCTGTCCATTAAGGCACCTGTTTATGCACCATGGGCATGGTCTTCTTTTCGTTTTTAGCTCTACCAAACCGAGGGCTGGGTTTGATTAAACCGACCCAGCGCTTGGCAGTCAGCACCCCAGCACAGTGAATGATCCCGGCTGCGTTGGGTTTAGCCAATAAAAGACAATTAGAGCAACTGGAGTGAACACTATGAAAACACCGACGCTAATTCTGACGCTGGCGCTGTCGATTGCCAGCCCTCTTGGTTGGGCCCAGCAGGAGCATCATCAGGATGCGAGTGCCCAAAATGGAGCGCCAGCGGCGATGGCCGGTGCAACAATTCAGTCGTCGATGCCGGGCGGCGGCATGGGTATGATGGGTGGTCAGGACGGTATGCTGCCGATGATGCAGCGCATGCGGGAGATGCAGTCCGGTATGGATCGGATCATGGACACTGACGACCCTGAAAAACGAATGGAACTGATGCAAGCGCACCGTCAGCAGTTGCAGGAAACAATGGGCATGATGGGAGAAATGCAGCAGGGCGGGGGTATGGGAACGATGAAAAGCATGGGCATGATGGGCGGCCAGATGAATTGCATGGGTATGATGGAAGCCTATCGTCAGATGGATAAACGCCTGGATCTGATACAGCAACTGCTTGAGCAACGGTTGGATAAGTAGCGGGCTTGTAATGACAGGGTTCGTTTGAGCTGGGCAGAGACGTATGGAAGGGCGTCTGCCCCAGTAAAGAAGGTTTGCCAAGAGGAACACCCATGTTGATGAGTAGACTAATGAAATTCTGCACCAGCCTACTGGTGCTCGTGATGCTTTCGCCTAATGTAGTACTGGCGGACCATCGCAAGGGGCATGTCGATGTCACCGTGCCTGCACTCAGCAAGATGGGCGCGACCGGTCAGCGCGCGTTCAATGAAACCTGCGCCAAATGTCACGGCGAGAACGGTACTGGCACGATGAAGGGACCTCCATTGGTTCACCCGATCTATAACCCGGGGCATCATAACGATAAATCGATCTACAACGCGATGCGCAATGGTGTACGCCAGCATCATTGGCCCTACGGCGATATGCCGAAGCAAACGAGCGTCGGCTTCATGGAGTCCACCGCTATCGTGAAATTTATCCGCGAAATGCAGGAAGCTAACGGCATCGTTTACCAGCAGCACCGCTGATGGTCGGTGTATGAGCGGTTGCTCGCCGGATCGTCAGTTGCCGCAACCACGGCAGATCATCCCTGCGATGAGTACGCCACTGGCCTCCATATTCGGCAGTGGGTTTCTCGTTATCGTACCTGTGCTGGCCAGCGGCGTGGGGCCCTATGCCATACTGGCGATGTTGGCGATCTCCGTGGTCGCGCTCCAGACCGGCGCCATCGTGCGCCACAATATCCTCTGCGCCGAACCGGTGCTGGCCGCGGGAAACAAGCGGCTGACAGTCATGCTCGAGCGCGGCTCCGACATTGCGCTGGTGTTGGCCTATATCGTGTCGGTGTGTCTGTACCTCCATATCCTCAGTGCATTCGTGCTTGGAAGCCTGAACCTGGATAGCGAGTTCAACAAGAGCCTGTTGACCTCTATTGTGGCGATCCTGATCACCCTGATCGGTATGTTAGGCGGTCTTGCACCGCTAGGGCGGCTGGAGCAGTTTGCACTTTATATGACACTTGCTGTGGTATTGCTGCTGGTCCTGGGCTTTGCGCGGCATGATGCCGAGCTCTATATCGAACTGGATTATCTACCCTTGCTGGAGATGCCCGAGCGCTATTTCTGGGAGGTCTTAACCATAGTGTCCGGCACGTTGATCGTGGTACAGGGGTTTGCAACCCCACGCTATCTGGGGGCCGTTTCGATATATGGACTCGTATCCGGGCGTCTCGCTGGTCGCAATACAGCGCGTTGTCTGTGTATATCGTTTTCGTTGTTGTTACCCTTCCGCTAGTGCCGGTGTTGAACGGACAGTACGAAGACAACAGCTTGATCAGCCTCGCAGTCACTGTCTCTACCCTGTTATCGATGCCTCTGATCCTAGCGGCGCTATCCCAATTTTCGGCGGCAGTAGCCGATACGCTGGCGGCAGTGTCGAACCTTGAGGAGGTGAGCCACAGGCGATTCAAGCCAGGATGGGGTTATCTACTGGTTGGTGCTGCTACAACGGTGTTGGCCTGGACCGGTTCGACCTTTACCGTCATTGCCCTGGCGTCCAGAGCCTTTGCGTTGTATTACCTGCTGCAATGCCTGGTTGCGTTCAATGTTTGTCGGAACAGTCGAGAACGAGTGCGTTTTTCATGGTGAGCCTGGCGCTGGGCTTCATACTGCTATTTGCGGTACCTGCAGACTAGGGACAAACCGGCTTGTCATTTTGCTCCGTCGGAATTATCGCGGCAAACGGAAAATATCAGGTAACCGCTGTACTCGTCGTTATGTTAGGGGGGATTGGTTGGGTACCACGTGTGAAGCTCGGAGAGTGTTTAGGAAGGAGCGTCAGAGAAGGGGAATAACTGTGTCTGACGCCCCGCCACCTTCACATCAGAACCAGGCGCTGATACCCAGCACGAATGCGGTTGACTCGATATCCTCACCTTCATTGCGAGCATAATCGGCGGTGTTGCCGAACTTCCGTTCCCACTGAACGCCGAGATAGGGGGTGAACTTGCGATTCAGCTCGTAGCGCAGCCGCAGTCCCAACTCGGCCGAACTCAAGCCTGTACCGATACCGATCTTCTCGTCGTCGCTGAAGGCGACGTTGATCTCGGCCGCCGGCTGCAGGATCAGCCGTTGGGTCAGCAGCAGGTCATATTCTGCCTCAAGCCGGGCCGACGTATCGCCTTCATCGCTCAGGAACAGGTTGGCATCAACCTCGAAGAAATAGGGCGCAAGTCCCTGCACTCCGGCAACCGCATAGGTTCGGGAGGGTCCCGGCTGATTGTCGTAACGGATGCCGAACTGGGCGTCGAAAAAGTCTGAAATCAGTCGTTGATAGAGCAGCTGATACTCGGCGCTTTCGGTGGGGCCACCTTTGGCGCGCTCGCCGTTGGTCTTGAACGCCAGCCCCTGATAATCGTTGCGAACGTTGACCTGACCTTCCCAGAAGGCCAATTTATCGTTGTTGTCCAGTTCGCGCAGCTCGAAGCGATCCAGCATGACCTTGGTCATGAATGCGTCGTCAGCACTGGCGGCGTTAGCGGTTGCAGTGAGCCCAAGCGCCAGTACCGTCAACGCAACTCCCACGGGCGCCCGATAAGTCATCTTAAAAGTCATCTCTTTTGCTCCTTACAGTGCGGCAGACTGAGCGACTGGCGGTTCCACTATTACCTTGCGGAACATACCCGACGCCATGTGGTACATCAGGTGGCAATGGAATGCCCACTCGCCGAGAGCATCGACTGGCACATCCACCGTCAGTGTGGTGTTCGGTGCGACATTAACGACATGCTTCGGCGGATTGAACCGGCCGTTGCCCTTGTCGAGCTGCATCCACATGCCGTGTAGGTGCATCGGGTGGTTCATCATGGTGTCGTTGACGAATTTTATCCGTACCCGTTCGCCGTAGGTCAGCCGTATTGGCTCGGCTTCAGAGTACTTGGTGCCGTTAATCGACCAGAAATAGCGTTCCATGTTGCCGGTCAGGCGCAGCTCGATCTCGCGGTCCGGCGCGCGGTAGTCGACGTAGGGAGTCATCGCCTTGAGATCGCCATAGACCAGGAACTTGCCGCCATCGGCGGCGGAGGGGGTCAGGCCGCTACCCGGTGCATAGTCATTGTTCGGCGCGACAGCTGTCATCTGTGAGTGATCCATGCCCGCCATATTGGAATGATCCATATCCCTCATATTGCCTTTATCCATGTCCGGCATACTGGAATGATCCATCTCTCCCATGCCTGCCATGCTCATATCGGCCATCGTCAGCAGCGGGCGCTCCCGCAGCTTGGGAATCTCGCCGGCCAACCCTTCGCGCGGGGCCAGAGTGCCGCGGGCAAATCCCGAGCGGTCGATCGACTCGGCCAGAATCGAATAGGCGTGTTCTTCCTTCGGCTGTATGATCACATCGTAGGTTTCGGCGACCGCCATGCGAAATTCGTCCACAGTCACCGGCTGCACGTTGTTACCATCGGCTTGTACCACTGTCATCTTCAAACCGGGGATGCGGATATCGAAGTAGCTCATCGCCGAGCCGTTGATAAAACGAAGTCGCACTCGCTCACCCGGCTGGAACAGACCGGTCCAGTTGTCATCGGTCGACTTGCCGTTGACCAGGAAGCTGTAACCGGACACGTCGCTAATGTCAGTGGGCATCATGCGCATGCCGCCCCAGGCCAGACGTTCCTTCAGGGCCGTGCCGAAGCCCTTGGCTTTCGCATCCTCGATAAAGCTGCCGACCGTCTGCTGGTTGTAGTTGTAATAGTCACTCTGGCCCTTGAGGTTGGAAAAAATCTGGTTGCCGGTTTCAGCCGACCAATCCGACAGCATCACCACATATTCCCGGTCGAATTTGAACGGCTCGCGGTTTGCCGGTTCGATGACGATCGGTCCGTAGATACCTTCCTGCTCCTGAAAACCGGAGTGACTGTGGTACCAGTAGGTGCCAGCCTGCTTGATCGGGAAACGGTAGGTGTAGGTTTCACCCGGCTTTATGCCGTCGAAACTGATACCCGGTACGCCATCTTCTGTGTAGGGCAACAGCAGGCCGTGCCAGTGGATAGAGCTGTCGACATCAAGCTTGTTGGTTACGTTGATTGTAACCTCTTCACCCTCTTGGAAGTGCAGCGTGGGGCCAGGGATGCCGCCGTTGATGGTCATTGCGGTTTTGGCCTTGCCGTCAATCGTCATCGGTTGATGATCGATTGTCAGGTTGTAAGTGCCGGCCAGGGCACCGAGCGGCATAAGCGCCGCGAGGGCGATCAGCCCTCTAGCCGTATTACTGAGTCGCATAGGGTTCTCCTTGAACTGCAACTACCCCGGCATATTAATACCGGGCTGAAAAAGAGGGGCTTCAAGCTTCGTGCTTGAATTCGCCGACCATTCCAGCCTGGTAATGGCCCGGCATATTGCAGGCAAACTCCAGTTCGGCATCACCCGAGAAGGTCCAGGTCAACTCTCTGGTCTCACCGGGGTTGACCAGTATGCTGTTCGGATCATTGTGCGCCATGCCCTCCATTTCGGGCATTGAGCCGTGGTCCATCCCAGCCATATCATGGTTCATGCCGGTCACTGTCAGCATGCCGTGCTGCATCATCTTGAGCATTTCGGTCTGATGTCCTTCGTGCATATGCGACGTGCCTATATTGAACTCATGCAACAGGCCACCCTCGTTTTTCAGCACAAAACGGATAGTCTCGCCGGCTTGTACGGTGATCGTCTCGGTGTCGAAATAGTTGTCTTTCAGGGTTATCTCGACGGTGCGGGTGGTCTTGGTTGCAATACCGGCCTGACCGATATTCGGTTCTTTAGCTGCATGGCTGATTTCATGAGTCGCATTGGCAACTGCAAAAGCGGGAATTGTGGACAGACACAGGGCCAGCACGGTTGGTTTGATGATAGTCATCGCTACTTCCTCTGATAAACATGTAGCGCCCAGTATATTGATGTCACTTATCGCTATGCTGACGTCAAGATGATATTTCCGTAAGGTTCCCGATCGAGAACTTTTCACCTGGCCTTTGGGGTTCAGTCACGTTCTGGCAGGTCCGCTTTTGAGTAGCAGATCGAGGTACAGAATGACGGGGTGATCATCTAGCGGTGCTATTGATGAACCTTGCTTACGAAAATGTAATCTGGTGGTAAGTTTCATGTCGCTGAATATCACCCATACTGTACTTGGGGAAATAGCGGTATTTCCACAATGGAGTAATAAGACATGCATGAAGCGAAACAGCACACAGAGCATTGCCATCATGAGGCGGCTGGATCTGCAGCGGGTCATGACAGTAGTCCGCACGAACTGCTGATCGAAGGTGCCGGGTGCGCTAGTTGTGTCGGCAAGATTGAGGCGGCACTGCAGAAGGTACCGGGTGTGAACAGTGCCGAGATGAACTTTGCCCAGCGCAGCGTCAGCGTCGTTGGCGATGTGTCCGATCAGGCGTTGATCGCGGCGGTGGAAGCGGCCGGCTATGGCGCCAGGGTGGCGCAGAGCGAGTCAGCAGAAGAACTGCTCAGCGAGAAGGAGCAGGCAGACCAGGCGTACTACAAGCGCCTGATCCGCGAGATGGTGATCGCCCTGGGTTTGGGCGTGCCGTTGATGATTTACGGCCTGTTCATTGGCGAGATGACGGTTGTAACGACCGGAGAGCGCATCGGCTGGTTGCTGGTGGGGCTGGCGACGCTGGCGGTGATGCTGTTTTCCGGTCGACATTTCTATGTCGGTGCCTGGAAGTCGTTTCGTAATCACAGTGCCAACATGGATACCCTGATCGCGCTGGGTACCGGAACGGCCTGGCTGTATTCAATGGTGGTGGTGTTCTTCCCGCAGTTGGTGCCCGAGATGGCACGGCATGTCTATTTCGAAGCCACCGCGATGATCATCGGTCTGATTGACATGGGGCTGGCACTGGAGATTCGTGCCCGCGGCCGCACCTCGGAAGCGATCAAGCGCCTGATCGGGCTCCAGGCCAAGACGGCCAGAGTGCTGCGCGACGGTCAGGAGATCGACATCCCGATTGAGCAGGTTCAGCAAGACGACCAGGTCAGGGTCAGGCCCGGTGAAAAGATTCCCGTCGATGGCGTAGTGCTGGACGGACATTCGTCGGTAGACGAGTCCATGCTGACCGGTGAGCCGATGCCGGTGGAAAAGGCAGCGGATGACGAGGTAGTTGGCGGTACCCTCAACAAGTCGGGATCGCTGCTGTTCCGCGCCACCCGCGTCGGCAAGGATACCGCGCTCGCCAGGATCATCTCGATGGTCAAGCAGGCGCAGAACTCCAAGCCGCCCATCGGGCGACTGGCCGATGTGATTTCCGGCTACTTCGTGCCGACGATCATGATCCTTGCCGTGATCAGTGCCTTGGCCTGGCTCAATTTCGGCCCTGAGCCGGCGGTTGCCTTCGCCATCGTGTCGGCGACCACCGTATTGATCATTGCCTGTCCCTGCGCACTGGGGCTGGCGACGCCGATGTCGGTCATGGTCGGTGTGGGCAAGGCGGCGGAAGCCGGGGTACTGATTCGCAACGGCCAGGCGCTGCAGACGGCGTCGAAGATTACCGCGATGATTCTGGACAAGACCGGCACCATCACCGAGGGCACACCGAAAGTGACCGAGGTGATCCCCTTCGAGGGGGCTGAAGAAGCGGAGGTGCTGCGGCTGGCGGCAACGCTGGAGCAGGGTTCCGAGCATCCGCTGGCACAGGCGATTGTTGAGTCGGCACTGGAGCGGGAGGTCAAGCCGGGTCGTGTCGAAGGGTTCAACGCCATTGCCGGTCACGGTGTGGAAGGTCAGGTCGATGGTCAGATGCTGCTGTTCGGCAATGAAAAGCTGATGCGTGACCGGGGTATATCCATTGAGGCGCACCTTGAGCAGGCTCAGCAGCTGGCAGCGCAGGCGCGCACGCCGATGTACTTGGCGGTGGATAACCGGCTGCTGGCGCTGATCGCCGTGGCTGACCCGATCAAACAGGATTCGGTCGCCGCCATCAGGCGGTTGCAGAAGGACGGTATCCGTGTGGTCATGCTTACCGGCGACAACCGGGATACGGCCAGGGCTGTGGCCGAGCAGGTCGGCATCGACGAGTTCTTTGCCGAGGTACTGCCGGAGGACAAGTCCGGCAAGGTTGCCGAATTGCAGCAGCGGGGCGAGATCGTGGGCATGACCGGTGACGGCATCAATGATGCGCCGGCGCTTGCGCTGGCGGATGTAGGCTTTGCCATCGGTACCGGGACCGATGTGGCGATCGAGAGTGCCGATGTCACCCTGATGCGTGGATCGCTGCACGGCCTGGCCGACGCCATTGCGGTCAGTCGGGCAACGCTGCGCAATATCCGCCAGAATCTGTTCGGCGCATTTATCTACAACGTGGCCGGTGTGCCGGTGGCGGCGGGTCTGCTGTACCCCTTCGTCGGCGTGCTGCTGAGCCCGGTCATTGCCGGTGCGGCCATGGCGTTCTCGTCCTTGACGGTGGTGACCAATGCCAACCGTTTGCGCCTGTTCAAGCCACAGGAACACTGACAGGGAGGTAATATCATGATGGTGATTAATCTGTTTGGGCTGCTGTTGATTGCGCTGATCGTCTGGTGGTTCTGGCTGTACCGGGAGCCGGCCACGGCGCTGGCCGCCGGCGAGATTACGATTGAAGTACAGGACGGCGTTTACGCGCCCGCGCATATCCGCATTCAGGCGGGGCAGCGCGCCCAGCTCAATTTTCTGCGTAAGGATCCCTCACCTTGCGCCAGTGTGGTGGTGTTCAAGGACTTTGGCATCAGTGAGGAGCTGCCGCTGAACAAGACCCGGACGGTGGCATTGCCACCGCTGCAACCGGGCCGCTATCCCTTTACCTGCCAGATGCAGATGTACAGGGGTGAAGTGATTGTGGAGTAACGGAGGTAAGACAAATGAGTGATCTTGACCATAAGCCCGGGGTGAAGGAAGTGAACCTGGTCAGTCACCGGCTCAAGCTGGCCGATGTCAGTGGACAGGCCGCGACGACCCTGGTCGACGAGATTGACCAGCTGTTCGGCATGGACCAGGTGAGCTATGACGCCAGGACATCCAGCCTGTCTTTCGCCTACGATGCGACGCACTGCAGCCTGGACAAGGTGGAAGAGGTCATCCGGCAGCAGGGGGCCAGGCTTGATAATGGCTGGTGGAACCGGATGAAGCGCAGTTACTATCGCTTTGTCGACCAGAACATTAAGGACAACGAGGCCCACGAACCGCACTGTTGCAACAAGGCTCCGCGCAGGTAGACCAGCGATGGGCTGGTGCGTAGGCATGTTTGAAGAGTGAAGCGCCGACTTCTGCCGGTGACGCGGAGCCATGTGCCATCTGGTGATGTTAGTACCAGCCTTCGCTGGTACTAACACCGCGTCATACATCAGGTTTGGTATTCACATGGTAGGTTTTTCCTATTCTCCCACTTTTAAACAGCCACGCTCTCAAATAATATTTATCACAGTCAAAGGTTTGCTTTTGGCCAGCGCATGCCGGCCCTTTTAGCCCCTTAAACATCAGTTTGTTCGGCCAATACGAGGGCGTCATCCAACTCCACTCCCAAATAGCGGACAGTGCTATCCAGCTTCGAATGACCGAGTAGTAGCTGGACTGCTCTCAGGTCATGCGTACGTCTGTATATTAGAGTCGGCTTGGTCCTTCTCATTGTGTGTGTCCCATAGTCACAGACATCCAGACCAACACTTGTAACCCACTGATCAACTATCCGGGCATATTGCCGTGTAGTGATAGGATGGTTGGAAACGACCCTGCTGGGGAACAGAAAGTCATTGCTAGTTAGCCGTTTGTAGCTGATCCAATCACGTAGAGACTTTCGGGTCTCCTCCGTGATTTCGAACTGTACTGGCTTACCAGTTTTCTGTTGGATGATGATGGCTCTACTCTGGATCGTTGTACCGTGGCTGATATCTTTTACTTTGAGGTTCATCAAGTCACAGCCGCGCAGCTTACTATCGATCGCGAGGTTAAACATCGCCAGGTCACGAGTTTTGCCGGCAAGTTCAAGACGAATGCGAATGCCCCAAATCTCTTTAAGTTTCAGAGGGCGCTTTTGGCCTAACAGTTTACCCTTGTTCCAGGGTGGGTTCAGATGCTCTGCATCAATACCGTTTTCGCTCATTGTTCTATCCTCTTCAGCTAGGGAGGATAAGTATTGATCAGGCCGTAGGGCTCCGCCGAAGCGCACATTGCGGACGTTTGCTGGTTTAGTATATCGCTCTGTTTATCAGTAATTCGTGATCGAAGTGGGTAGCTTTTATAAATGACAAACGCATTAGGTGTTTTTTCTCACTGCGCTGACTCATTCTTGGCTGGTAAGACGCGGTAAAATCACCCAGTATCAGATAAATATAGACTGGCCGTTGCGGGATAGATTGCGCACGGTAAATACATATGCGTACGCTCATTTTCAACGGAGGAAAATAGCTATGACTCACAACCAACCATTACCAGCACATATTGCTGACGGGGCATCTCACTCAACATCACAACTTTCTCCCGCTGCGATGGCGCTGGGGGGGAGAATTATTATGGTAAGCAGCATATGTCATCGAATAGCTAGAAATAGCATGCAGACTCTGTCTCAAAGAGTCGTTTAGATGACAAGATCGTCAACAGCTGCCAGAGGGTACAGGCGGGGCCAGTACCCCACTCAAAGAAACCTGCTTACTGTGATAAACCCCTATGAAGTCCAGAATTAGCCCAAACGGGTTACACATATTCGATCGACATTCAGGCCTAAATGTCCTGCTAGACGAATTACGCCCGGAAAAGGAGGCTTGGTCGTTATCACCACGCCAGGTATCCATTGCACTCACTAATGTTTGTGACCTTCAATGCGTGTACTGCTACGCGCCGAAGCACAAAGCGGCGCTGCATCTAGAACAAGTACTCACCTGGTTAAAAGAGCTGGATGCTGAGGGGTGCCTAGGCGTTGGGTTTGGAGGTGGCGAACCCACGCTGCACCCTGATTTCGTTGAGATATGTAAACGAGCTGCGGGAGAGACTCAACTCGCGGTTACATTCACGACTCATGGTCATCACCTGACGTCGCAGCTAGTCGAATGCCTCAAGGGCTCAATCCACTTCGCACGCATCAGCGTTGATGGGGTAGGTCAGACGTATGAAGAGCAGCGAGGGAAACCATTTTTCAGCCTACTTCAAGGCATTGAGCTGATTGCTGACTTGTCGCCCTTTGGGATCAACGTCGTGGTCAACGAGCAGACGGTTCCAGAGCTTGACGCGATAAGCGAGCTCGCGGAAAAGGCAGGAGCTAGCGAATTGCTGTTGCTACCGCAGCAAGCAACCTCCTCGGTAGCAAGTGTGAATGAAGTGGTCAACCAAGACCTTCAGAACTGGGTCTCCAGCTATAGAGGCAAGGTGCGCCTTGCAGTTAGTGAGGCGGGTGCATTAGGGCTTCCTACGTGCGACCCGCTTCCCGGTGAGCGTGGCCTTAAGTCCTATGCACACATAGACGCATCCGGCGTGCTTCGCGCGAGCTCATACTCCCACATCGGTGCGAAGATTGGTGATGCCGGAGTTATGTCGTCGCTTAAACAACTCACGAATACTGTCGAGATTATACAGGATACCCCGTCATGAAAATTTGGAACGGATACAGCTCTGAGCATTCGATGAACCTGGTTCTGATAGGGAAGTTCAAACGAGAGCAAGATGCAGAGAAAGTGGAGAAAGACATTGACAAGCTCAGCGCTCAGTCTTTGAAGGACGACTGTGAATCTATCCCTTTCGCTAGTCCAGAGGATCAGAAATTTTCAGATGAGATGCTCTCGTTGCTCTGGAGCCTCAACCTCCATACCTTAGGGCCAAGTGAGCTTGGGCAGCTGGTATCAGACCATCGCCTTGATCGTGCAAACAATAGAATCACAGTAACGACAGACGAGGCTGATGTATCCGCGTTCTTGAAGCTCTTTATTGAGGCCGGGGCGAAGGTCGAAGTCTTCTCGGCGCACGACTATCCGCTTGATTCAAACGACGATAGCTGAAAAGGAAAACGCCAATGCCTGAAGCAAATTGGGACGTATTCAGCAAATTACCTGGTGCCGCAGATGTAAATTTCGAGAAGCTTTGCCGTGCTCTAATTCGCCGGCACTACGGATGCTTCGGTAGCTTTAAGCAGCTCGCAAACCAACCTGGTGTGGAATTTCATCTTGAACTGACCGAACCTTGTGAGCTTGGAACACCGCCACGCTGGATTGGCTGGCAATGCAAGTGGTATGAGCTGCGGAACGGAGAACAGCTGGGTGCAGCACGCCGTAGCAAGATTATCGATGGCATAAAGAAGACTCGAAAACATGTCCCGGGTGTAACCGATTGGAAGTTATGGACACATCACACGCTGACCAAAGGGGATCAAGACTGGTTCTTTGGGCTTGAAAAAAGCGATTTCCCTGAGTTGAAGCTGGAATTGCTAACAGCAACCGACATTGAGGACCTATTGGTTGGCCCGGGAGCACTACTTCGAGAAACCTACTTCGGTGAACTCGTTCTCACGCCTGCGCTACTTGCTGAGCAGTATAGGCTCGCTGCTGCGCCATTCAACCGCCGGTACCAGCCGGAAGTTCATGTAGTTGTTGGAACAGAGGATAAGATTCTCAAGCATTTGGGTGGCCAGAGCGCGTGGGACTCACTGGAGAAGCTTTCAAGTGCACTCAAAACCAATTGCTCTGCCATTACTTCACTCGTAGAGCAACTCAATACCGTACTCAAGGCTGAAGTCGACTCGCTCTTGGTTCGTGCTACAGGGCTGGCTGACCTGCTTGATAGACTGCATGAGATGCTTGGTAAGGGTGACTTCGACTCAGTTCAGCAAATACTGGTAACAAATCCTTCGCAGCCAGTACGTTACGACAGACTGCTCTCCAAATTGCGTGGGGTGCGTTCAGCCGGAGCACCGTTAATCGCGAACTTAGTCGCAGACATCCACGCAGTTACGTCGGTGCGGCTCAGCTTGGAACAGTCAATCAGCGTTCGGGGCTTAGCTATACTTGCAGCTGCAGGCGAAGGAAAATCCGAGCTTGCCGTCAAGGTCACACAGCCGGACGGAGATGTCCCCGGTGGTGTTTTGCTTCTGGGCAAAAATCTTCACTCAGGCCAAGGACTTGACCAGCTTGTGTCTTCCTTCAAAATTTCTGGCAGGTCGGCGGAGAGCTTCGACCGGTTGGTTGAGGCTGTAGATGCGGCAGGGCAGCGAGCAGGCAAACGCCTCCCAATTGTCATCGACGGTCTGAATGAAGCCGAAGATCCGAGAAATTGGAAGGATGAGCTCGCACGAGCAGACGAGCTGCTCAAAGACTTTCCGCACGTCTTGTTGGTTGTCACTCTCCGCAATGAGTTCGCGCCGATGTGCCTGCCGGAGGAGTTTCCCAAGCTTGAGCACAACGGGTTTCAGGAAAACCCGCAAACGGCCATCGACAAGTACTTTAAGCACTACAGGATCGACGCCACCGACGCAGACCTACCAATCGAGTTCTTACAGCACCCTTTGACGCTAAGAGTATTTTGTGAGGTGGCGAACGCGAGTCGTCAGCACCTTGTCGGGGTGGAGGCATTGCCCAGCTCTCTTGCAAGCCTGTTCGAAGAACACTTCAATCGTGTAGCCGCAAGAGTCGCCGAGCTTTCACCGACAGCACATCGTATCTATCAGGATGATGTTCAGGATGCTCTGCTGAAGATCGCAAGTCTCCTCTGGGAAGGAAATGCGAGAAGCGTGGAGTTTAACGCTGCTCGGAAGGCAGTTCGTGATATGGGCTGGGATGTCAGCGTCATTCGAGCGCTAGAATCCGAAGGTGTCCTTGTTCGAACGATTTTTGAAGATGGCGGACAAGGGATCGCATTTTCATACGATCTAATGGCCGGACATATGATGGCGCGCCACCTGCTTGACAGTCCCGACTTGGCGAAATGGCTACGAAGCGATGAAGGGCGTGCGCAGTTCCAATTCCGCGAACCTGGATCGCATACCTTCGCCTATGACGTGTTCCGGGCTCTGGTTGGTTTGTATCCGCAACGCCGTAACAGGCGTCAGCTTTGGCAAGATTTGTCTGACGATCACCTCATCATGAACGCTCTGTTGCTGACGGCGCAATCAGATCCAAGATACATCGGGAGAGAAACGGTAGAACAGTTCGCCCGTGCGATGCAAAACTCTAAGCAGTTCGCTCAAATTGCTTTCACTAGGCTTCGAAGTATCAGGGCAGCCCGGGCACATCCGTTTGACATGGACTTCTTGCACGGTGTGCTTTCCGGTATGTCCAATACACAGCGTGATCTTGTCTGGTCGGAGTGGGTTCGCGAGAAGTCTGAGGAAGTTGAAAACGACTTCAAATTTCTGTCTGACAGATGGAAATCGGGGTGCCTAGACGAGCGAGAAACTCGGCGAGCGCGCTGGGTGATGTGGACGCTGACGTCTACACATAGAAGACTTCGTGATGTAGCTACCAAAACTCTATACGAGTTTTCTGCCAAACGGCCAGCGGAGTTTTTTCAGCTGGCAGTAGAGGCAATTGCCATTTCAGATCCATACGTCCCCGAACGCATGTTCGCAGCGGCCTATGGTGTGGCGCTGACCACGTGGTCGGATATTAATGCTGTAGAGGTGCGTGAGGCACTGCCCAGATTGGCCCGTGATATTTATCAAGTGATATTCGCGCCTGGCGCTACGCATCCAACTTGGCATGCTCTATACCAGCAGTATTGCCAGGGGATCATCGCTATCGCAAGAATAGTTGATCCAACTTGCTTGTCTAAGGAGGAGACAGCTTACCTGCTTCCACCACTTAGCAATCTACCCAACCCTTTTGACAGCTTGCCACAATACAACTCGGAAATGATCGAATACGCGAAGGATTCAGCGATTCGGATGGATTTTGGCAACTACACGATCGGAGGCCTGATTCCAAGTCGGCCGAATTACGACTACAGCAACACAGACTATCAGCAGGTTCTGACGGAAATCGTTTCCCGAATGCTTATGCTTGGCTATGACCCCCAGCTGTTCGAACCTGTTGATCGGCAAATGAATCCAGGCCCACGCATGGGAAGTGATAGGTACAAGGTAGATCGATATGGGAAGAAGTACAGCTGGATTGCTTACTTTGAAATGTGGGGTGTCCGGAATGCGAAGGGCCTTCTTGACGAGTGGCGAAAAGGACGACCCTCAGACGTGGATATCGACCCGACATTTCCACCTGAGGCTGTGTGCATCGACCTGCAACTCCCAGACTTGTTCAGCGGCCAGCCTACAGATACTGGCGACTGGGTTGTGAACGGTCCGCGACCAGACTACGGAAACATCCTCGAGATCACTGAGATTGAAGGCCTGACGGGCCCCTGGGTTGTACTTGACGGATTTCTTGAACAGAACTCTCACGATGATGACCGACAGATTTTTACCTTTTTTCGAGGTGTGCTCGTGGACAGAGGAGAAGTTGACCGGCTTTGCACATTGTTTACAGATCTTGAATATCCCGGAAACTCCGCAATTCCTGAGGAGCCAACCTACTACTACACCTATGCGGGTGAAATGCCTTTACACTCAATACCCGGACAGCCAGCCTCTGATGAGCAAGAAGGGAATGGCTACGAATACATGGTATCCGCTGATCATTGGTCAAACAATGGCGTGGCGGTCAACATCCCAGTGCAGAAGTATAACTGGGAAAGTTATCACAGTGCACTGAACCAGAGCAGCGGCGCGAAACTGCCCTCTAAACGGCTCTGTGAAGCTTTTAGTCTCAGATATCATGCCAACCAATGGGACTTGCATGATACTTCAGGTGTGGCTTCCTTATACCGCGAAGTCGGAAAGGATGATTCACATATCAGCGGTTCTTTCAGCTATCTGCGTAGTGACTTGCTTAACAGCTACTTGACTGAGTCCGGGCAGGCTCTTGTTTGGCTCATATGGGGAGAGCGTGGCTTTCATTACCGGTCTGCCGGGGTGCGTAACCTGTACAAGCATTGCGAGAGGAACCAGCATATTCACAAATGTGCCCACGTCTATCAGACAAACTCGAAAACACAATCATAGGTATGTTTCAGGCTTAGAGGCCGCATGTAGGAACCTTAACAGTTTCACCAAAGAATATTGTCCGTGATTAACAGAATGGTTGAGCTGCTCCAAAAAGTATAACCAACCGCTATTACTGGACATTTTATAACGCTACTAGCGTCTGCTTTGGGCCAATTCTTGTAATTCCGGTTACGGGGGCGGCCCAGCGTAAATTGCATTCTCGTAAAGCAAGCAGCCCGAAATCTTGTTTCAGGATTACCTTTTGGCTGAGGGCGTGTGTCGCACTTCGGAGTTGAATTCGCGGGGCTATGAGAACAATGTCGTTTATATTACTCTTTGATGACCGAGCAAAGCCCAAGGAGGCCCTGACCCCTTGGGTTTCGAAGTCGTGAGGGCCTGTAACACTCTCCATTGATTTCGATGAAGGAAGGCTTTGCTCATATCGCCTTGTGCACGATTCCCTTGCAACTGCCAAATCCGATCGAGGGGTAGCCAACTTTGTAACAGCGGGCGGTGAGGATGACCTCGTCACCATCTTCAAGAAATGTTCGGGTTTCCCCTGAAGGTAGTTCAATGGAAGCTTTGCCACCTTGAGTCAGTTCCAGCATGCTGCCGTACTGGTTTTGTTCCGGGCCTGAAATCGTACCGGACCCCAACAGATCCCCCGGCCTGAGATTGCAGCCGCCCACTGTGTGATGGGCTATCATCTGCGCAATGCTCCAGTACATATGCAAGCTGTTGCTTGAGGCTATGCTGACAGGAGGAATATTGTTTTTGCGCATTTGCTCAGAACAAAGCAGAACCTCCATCCGGATATCAAAAGCACCGTGCTGCTGATCCTGTGAGTCCAACAGATAAGGCAGAGGTGCAGGATCACCCTCTGGGCGGGTAGGTTGAGGGCAACTGAAGGGTTCCAATGCCTCTATGGTAATAACCCAAGGCGAAACTGTGCTGGCGAAACTTTTGGACAGGAAGGGACCCAAAGGCTGGTACTCCCAAGCCTGTATATCCCTTGCCGACCAATCATTCAGAAGACAAAGTCCTGCAACATGCTTGCGTGCAGCATTGATCGAAATGGGATGGCCCAGCTCATTACCTTCACCAATCCAGATACCCAGCTCCAGTTCGAAATCCATGCGTTTGCTGGGGCCGAACATGGGGGACTCGGAGCCAGGTGGACATGTCTGTCCATTGGGTCGTCGGACTGCTGTTCCTGATACACATACCGACGATGCGCGCCCATGATAGCCAATGGGTACGTGCTTATAGTTAGGTAGAAGTGGATTGTCTGGCCTGAATAGTTTACCTACGTTGTTCGCATGATGGATACCAACGTAAAAGTCCGTGTAATCGCCAATAGATGCAGGAAGGTGCATAGTGCAGACATCATGGGGATGAAGCAGGACATCGACTGATTGCTCCAGGCGTTCCTTCTGAGTGCTTCTGGCATCAAGAAGGTCGGTCAATGCCGCGCGAAAAGCCTGACGGGTTTGTGGGGCCAGTGAAAAAAAGTGGTTCAGGCTAGTCTCACAGACAGCTTCAGCGGCCACAGCAGCTTCACCTTCGAAAAGGCCAAGAGTCTGCGCGGATCGAATATCAAATACTTGATCACCGATTGCTACTCCACCCCTTGGGGTATCGCCTTCAATGCTGAAAATACCCAAGGGCAGGTTTTGCAGAGGGAAATCGGGGTGTCCATTGGCTGATGTCACCCAGCTTGTCGGCAGTGTTTCGTTGTTCATGGGTCAGACTCCAGTCGGATTGAACGTTTTGGCCATATCTGACCAGCATTCATCATATCCCTGCTGTAATAGTGGGGATTCAAGTGCAAATTCAGTGGGGCGCAAAACCTGGCAGCTTTCAAACATGAAAGCCATAGTGTTTTCATAACGCTGGGGTTTGAGTTCTGCGTTGATAGCCTGCACTGTGCTGGCGTTATCAGGGCCATGCGCGCTCATACAGTTGTGCAATGATGCACCCCCAGGAACAAATCCTCCCGCTTTTGCATCGTACTCGCCCACGATCAGCCCCATGAATTCATTCATCAGGTTGCGATGAAACCATGGCGGACGGAAAGTGTTTTCTGCCACCATCCAACGGGGTGGGAAGATGACAAAATCGATATTGGCCTGACCAGGTACAGAGCTTGGAGATGTGAGTACGGTGAAGATGGATGGGTCGGGGTGATCAAAGCTGACCGTATTCATAGTATTGAAATCACGAAGGTCATAACGATAAGGAACATGATTTCCATGCCACGCGACGACGTCAAAAGGTGAGTGGTCCAGAATAGTAGTCCAGAGTTCACCACAGAACTTCTGTACCAGCTCATACGCCCCTTCCTCATCTTGATACGCCGCAACCGGGGCTTTGAAATCACGAGGATTGGCCAGACCGTTACTGCCAATGGGGCCCAGGTCGGGAATTCGTAGTGCAGAGCCGTGGTTTTCGCACATGTAGCCGCGGGCCGAGGTTTCAAGCAGGTCGACACGGAACTTTATTCCGCGTGGAATCACGGCAATCTCAAGAGGGCCGATCTCTAGAATTCCCAGTTCTGTCGTGATCCTGAGCTTACCAGATTCAGGCACGATCAGGCATTCACCATCAGCATTGAAAAAGGCACGCTGCATCGAGCGGTTTGCTGCATATACATAGATGCTGATACCGGATGCTTGATCCGGCTGAGCAGTAGCGGCCAGACAGCATAAGCCTTGCAGGAAATCCTTATCTTCAGTGGGAGTTTCGGGCGGGTTCCAGCGTAAACGGTTCGGATTAATCTTTCCTGGAGCATTCCCAGGGATTTGGTGATCTAGGCGTGAAAACTGGCCATGAGTGGCGGAAGGCTTGATGCGATACATCCAGGTACGACGCATCTCTGCTCTGGGCATGGTAAAAGCCGTGCCGGATAACTGTTCGGCATAGAGACCATAAGGAGCTTTCTGGGGTGAATTCTGCCCCTGCGGCAGCGCACCAGGTAAGGCTTCGCTACTGAAGTGATTGCCAAAGCCACTTAAATAGTTGAGTTCAGAAGATCTGGATTCCATCATAGCCTCGCTAATTTTTTATTATTGCGTAAACATCTTACAAATAGCGTAAATTGGTGCCTTGGCCGGGTCAAGTACCAACTAATGCTTTAAAATCACTGATTCGTAAGTCTGCTAATTGCAGTTGAGCGATCTAGCAGCAGTTGAGGGAGAGAAGTGTTGACAACGAATGTTGATGAAACAGCAGAGCACGCCCCGCGCAGACAGAAAGTACAGTCTGCACAAATCGGCACTGATATTCTGAAAGGACTAGCCGTGCTCAGCCCTTCCACATCGCTCTCTAAACTTGCAGGCCACGTGGGTATGCCCGCTAGCAAAGTGCACCGTTATCTGCAGGCACTGATCGCAAGTGGATTTGCGGAGCAGGATCCGAGTACAGGTCATTACTGTCTGGGGCGAGAAGCACTGTTTGTCGGCATGGCCGCGGTCAGAAGTCTGGATGTGGCCCGTCAAGCCTTGCCAAAGCTGATCGAGCTGCGTGATATGTTTAATGAGACTTGCTTTCTGGCCGTGTGGGGGAATCAAGGACCATCGGTGGTGCATGTCGAAAAGCCTGCTCGAGCGGTGACTGTGGTGACCCAGGTTGGTTCAGTGTTACCGTTACTGAGTTCATCCACTGGCCTGGTGTTTAGCGCATTTCTCCCCTCAACTGAGACACAGACCTTGATGGAGCAGGAACTCTCTGTGACCAGTAATCTTTCTGCAGAAGAGTTGGAGCAACAGTTAGCCTTGATTCGCATGCGTGGAATTCATGCCATCAAGGGATTGCTCATGATGGGTGTGAACGCACTTTCCGTACCGATATTTGCGCTCGATAATCAACTGGTCGGTGTAATCACAATGGTTGGAGCCGAACCCAGTTTCACGGCAGATCTCTCTGGTCCACAGGCCGAGAAACTGTTTTCAGTGGCTCAAGCTATCTCTGAAAAAATGAATGGATACATGCCTAGAAGCGTTCAGTAACCGTTTGTAGGTCTGTCAGACACGGACTTTCAGTTATCTGATGGCTTGTCGGGCTGAGAATCCGGGTGAGCAGCAACAAACGCTGGGTGCGTGTGTGCCAGTTTTTCAACTCGCAGAATCCTCGGTAAAACACTTAAGTCAACGTTGAACCGCCGCGCAGCATAGATCTGCGGCAGTAGATACACATCGGCAAGCCCAGGCTCCCCGAAGCAAAATCCTTGATCACCAATCATCTGTTCAACAGCTTCTAACCCCTCACCAATCCACTTTGTGAGCCAATGTGAAATTTGCTGTTCCGAAATGTCTAGCGCTCGCAGCTGGTTCAGCACAGCCATGTTGTGCAATGGCTGAATATCACAGCCAATGATGGAAGCAACGGCTCTACGTTTGGCTCTTTCAGAGGGTTCTTCTGGTAACAGCGCTGGGTGCGGATATTGCTCTTCCAGATATTCAATGATGGCTGGTGACTGAATCAGCAGTTCGCCTCTTTCAGTTTTTAGTGCCGGTACTCTGCCTTGTGGGTTAAGCGAGAGATATTCCGGTTTTTGGTGCTCACCACCGTTGCCAATCAGATTGATGGGCAAATGTGTGTATTCAACCTGCTTGAGGGCAAGAGCGATTCTGACACGGTAGGAGGAAGTTGATCTGTAGTAGGTATAGAGATCCATAGAGACTGGGCCTATTGCTTAATGTCATATGTTGTAATTGACTTACGTATAGTGAAATATCTTACTTGCTTGATTGATGTCAACACAACGGCCGGACTCAGCATCCTATTCCACAAGGACTTGTCTTGCTGCGTCTTTGACTGAGTGATCTCTTTGGGGGCGTTGACTCATTGGAACGGCCTAGCTTAGTATCGATTCTGTTCGATAAAAAGAAATAAGTGTCCGATATAAGTAAAATAATAGGGTGCATCCATGCCAAAGAACACCGATTACACCAACGACATAGCAACGCCAGTTGGTGTTTGTCCGTTCGCACATGGCGCCATGTCGTCCATTCCAAAAGACCCTCATGGTTGTCCAGTATCCTCTGAAGCAGACGCCTTTGATCCCTTCAGCCCCACCTATCAAGCGGATCCCGCAGATGTTCTGCGCTGGTCACGCGAGAGAGAACCGGTGTTTTACAGCCCGAAGCTTGGGTACTGGGTTGTCACCCGCTACGAAGATGTGAAGGCGGTTTTTCGAGACAACACCCTGTTTTCTCCTGCCAATGCGCTGGAAAAAATCACGCCATTCTCGAGCGAAGCTGAAGCCGTTCTTAAACGTTACAACTACGGTATGGCCCGCACCCTTGTGAACGAAGACGAGCCGGCGCATCTTGAGCGTCGGCGCGCACTGATGTTTTCTTTCAGTCCAGAGGAATTGATGCACCACGAGCCGATGGTGCGCCGTCTGACTCGCGAATATGTCGATCGATTCGTCAACAAGGGCAAGGCGGATTTGGTTAACGAAATGCTGTGGGAGATTCCACTGACGGTCGCGCTGCACTTCCTGGGTGTTCCCGAGGAGGATATGGGCAAGTTACGTGAATATTCCATCGCCCATACGGTTAACACCTGGGGGCGCCCGACGCCGGAGCAGCAGCTCAAGGTTGCTGATTCAGTAGGCAAATTCTGGAATTATGCCGGCAAAGTGCTGGAGAGAATGCGCGAAGATCCTTCCGGTCATGGCTGGATGAAATATGCAATCAGACGGCAGAAAGAGCTGCCTGACGTCATCACAGACTCCTACCTGCACTCCATGATGATGGCGGGTATTGTCGCTGCCCATGAGACCACCGCGCATGCGACGGCCAATGCCCTGCGTCTGCTGCTTGAAGACATCAATACCTGGAACCGTATCTGTCAGGACCCATCTCTGATTCCCCAAGCGGTTGAAGAGTGCCTTAGGCATTCGGGTTCCATCGTTGCTTGGCGGCGTGTGGCACTTGAAGAGACGGAAATAGGTGGTGTCAAGATTCCAAAAGGTGGCAAGCTGCTGATTGTCAATTCATCGGCAAATCATGATCAGAGCTACTTTGAGGATGCCGATAGCATCGATATTTTCCGTGACAATGCATCGGAGCACCTCAGTTTCGGCTACGGCAGCCACCAATGTTTGGGTAAAAATCTCGCCCGAATGGAAATGTGTATCTTCCTGGAAGAGCTGACCAGGCGCTTGCCTCACATGCGATTGTCTCCAAACCAGGAGTTCAAGTACCTGCCCAATATCGCGTTCCGCGGTCCTGAAAACCTGTTTGTTGAGTGGGATGTAAATCTCAACCCCGAGCGCACAAAACCGGAGATTCTTGATACCCGACAAGCTGTCAAAATAGGTGCACCTGCCAAAGATGCCATCTTCCGTGAGGTGGTGATCGATCAGATTCGCCATGAGGCAAAGGGTGTTGTTGGTCTCACTCTCAAAAACAAGGATGGTGGAGATTTCCCCAGATGGTCACCCGGGGCTCATATCGACCTGCTGCTTGGTGATTTTAGCCGCAAGTATTCATTGTGTGGAGATAACCGTCGCCGAGACACTCTGGAGATCGCCGTTCTCAAAGAGGAGGAGGGGCGTGGTGGGTCTAAATACATTCATGACAACTTGAAACCGGGTGACCAGTTGAGAATCAAAGGTCCCAAAAATAATTTCAGACTGGATGAAAGTGCAAATCGGTATATTCTGATTGCCGGTGGTATCGGTATTACACCGATTTTAACCATGGCGGATCGACTGGCGGAAGTCGGCAAGGATTACTGTCTGCATTATGCCGGAAGTGATCGATCATCAATGGCTCTCTTGGGCAGGGTCCAACAGGATCATGCCGGCCACTTTGAATGCTATCCCAAGTCGGAAGGTAAGAGAGCCAACCTTCAGGCAATAGTGTCAGAGGCCGATGCCGATACACGCATTTATGTATGCGGGCCTGACCGGATGATAGAAATGCTGGAAGAACTGTGTGAATCGTTGCCGGAAAATGTACTGCACTTTGAGCATTTTGCCGCCAAACATGAAGCATATGACACCAGCAAGGATACAGCCTTTGACCTTGTGCTCGCCAATTCAGGCATGGTGGTGAGTGTTCAGCCCGGTCAGACAGCGTTGAATGCACTCAGGGCTGCAGGTGTTGAAGTCGAAAGTGATTGTGAGGAAGGGCTTTGCGGCAACTGCGAGGTTGAGGTGCTGGAAGGAGAAATAGATCATCGGGATAACGTACTTGCCCGTTCCGAAAAAGCAGAAAACAAACGCATGGTGACATGTTGTTCAAGGGCTAAGACGCAGGCAATCAAAATAGCGTTGTAAGAATACCTTATAAGATTAAGGAGGGGGCCTAAACGGAAATTGTGTGTCAAAAAATCTCGAAATTTTTGCTACTGATGATATTCGGTAGCCTTTCGTCATGAAGACTATGCTGTAGATATTTTGTATACAACAGGAGCAATAATAATGATAAAAACAAAACTGGCTAAAAGTATCGCTGCGTTGGGTGTGGGTCTTGCCATGTCCGCTGCCGTTTCTGCACAGACGGTCATGAATGTCTCAACCTGGTTGCCACCAACCCACGCGCAAAATGCGGTTGTCTGGCCTACTTGGGCCAAATGGGTTGAAGAGGCCACTGATGGGCGAGTAAAAGTTAATATCGAACGCAGCTCGAATAACCCCGGACAGCTGTTCCAACTGGTCGAAGATGGGGTGGCGGATGCTGCCTTCACTTTCCATGGATTTGTCCCAGGGCGTTTCCCGCTGCAGCAAATCGTCGAATTGCCGGGCCTCGGGGTTAATGCTGAAGCAGCCTCGGTTGCTCATTGGCGCGTCTATGAAAAATATCTGAAACAGGCTGGGGAGCACGAGGGCCTGGAGCTCATTGCCCTTTTTTCCCATGGCCCTGGCGTAATTCAGACCAACTTCCCTGTTAAATCTTTGTCCGACCTCGAGGGCAAAAAGATACGTATAGGTGGTGGTGTTCAGTCCCAGATTGGAGAGCGCTTGGGTATTACACCTGTCGCGGCACCTGGCAACAAAGTATATGAGCTGTTGCAGCAGGGCGTTACAGATGGCGTATTTATGCCGCTGAGTGAACAAAAGGCGCAACGATTGTCCGAAGTGGCACCAAATGTGACAGTTCTCCCAGGCGGTCTTTATATGGGAAGCTTCGTAATGTTCATGAACCCCGATTTTCTCAATGAGCTAAGTGCTGAAGATCGTGAAGCCATCATGAGTGTGTCCGGCGAGAAGCTTTCAGCCATGGCTGGCAGAGCCTGGGATGCGGCCGATACCGATGCCCTTGAATACGCCAAGTCACAGGGTGGCAACATTGTCATGCTGACCGAGGCCGACGCGATTACCGAGGACTTTGCGGAGAAGGTGAAGGGTCTGGATGAGGAATGGATCCAGTCGGTCGCTGATACAGGTGTGGATGCCCGTGCCGCTTTGAATGAGCTGCGTGCGATCGCAAAAGAATACTTTGCCGAACAACAAAACCAGTAAGGACGCGAAAGGCAGGGGAATTGGCGCCCCTGCCAAACCGAATTAAATTCCCAGCTGTTCGGAAATCTGTGTCGCTGTGTACATGACGGCTTCAATGGCTGTTTGTGTATCCAAATCATCCATGGCAACTACCCCAATACAGCTTTCGAAGACAGCCTGACCGCTGAAAGTCTTAATCGGACTGGCCACGCCAATAGCGCCGGCCTGCAGATGGCCTTTAGTCAGTGAATAGCCATCGGTGCGCGCTTGAGTGACAGCCGCTGGTTCGTCTTCATGCCTTGGCCGGTTTGAGAGGATGGCAATTCCAGCAGCGCCTTTCTTCAGGGGATGCTTACTGCCAACCCTGTATCCCACCCGTAAAATCCCTGTGGTGCATTCTTCCACCATGATGACGTGACATTCATCACCCTGGGCGACGGACACAAATGCCGTTGCACCGGTCTTATGTGCCAACTTTTCCAGAAGGGGTTTGGCAACAGACCTCAGTTGCGGCTGAAAGCGATGTGAATACATTATTGCCGTTGCACCGAGGCGGATCAGGCCAGACTCGGCTCTGACTACAAGTCCGTGGTTTTCGAGTGTAGCAACTAGCCGATAAGCAATGGCTCTTTTGATATCCAGTTTTTCGGCTATTTTGGCTACAGTCACACCATTCTCAGACTTGGATATCAGATCCAGAGTGTTGATGCCTCTGTCCAGAGTCTGAAGCGTATTCTTCATAAGTCGGTGTCTGCTGAATGATGTCAGCAATAATAATATCAGTTTCGATGAGTGAACCATACTAGGCTAGGTTCTCGACCCTGCTAACTTTCGCTCTGGGCCAGTAGCGCACCTGCCAAGGCTATCAGGGCCGAAAATATCAGGCCTCTGCGGCTCAAAGTGCTGTTGTGCATAGTGTGACGACCACCGGCTTCCGTTGAAAAGCGACATAATGCCCGTCCCAGATTGAAAAGGGTGTGAAAGCGGCATCATGCTGTTCAGCGGGTTGCAAGCACATCGCAACGTGACTTTGATGACGTGTAAACGAAATCAGTGAAGCCGTATTCACGCAGAATGGCTGCGAGAGCCTGTTCCTGACTCCAGCGGCGGTTTACTTCGTAAAACACAGCCTTGGCATTGCTCAGCACACCGGATCTTGCCAACGCATCAAACACCACACCTTCATGTCCCTCCACATCCACTTTGATGATTAGGTCAGATGCAGCAGGTATGGATGCTTGCAGCATATCGGGCCCGATGGTGGCAATGGTTTCGGTGACACGAAACCATCGTGGCAGTTTGCGCAGTGACGCTGCTCCACTGTGTCCAGGCTTTTTTATGATAAGGCTGCTGCCCGTTTCGAGAGAAACCGCAGCCTTTATCGGCTGAACAATGTCTTCAACCTGATTGATTGCGATGTTTGTTTTCAACAGTGAAAAGGTGCTGGCGACCGGTTCGAAGGCAACGACCTGTTGGCAGTGCGCATTCTGACCGGCAAGGATAGAGTAAAGCCCCTGATTTGCCCCAATATCAACAAAGGTAAAAGGCCGGTACTGGTGATAGAGATAGTCGACCAGCAAGGTATCGTAGGCACCTCTTTTGCAGAAATGAAAGGTCGCATCCAGCCAGTTCTTGCGCAGCAGGACACCATATTCGGAACGGACAAAACCGGTTGGCGTCTGCACCGGTGAGTTACGTACCACGGTTTTTTGTAAAGAATGGCTTGGGGCAGCATCGTATAAGCTCATTGCTTCAGACATAAAATCTCCTCATGCTTAGCCCGGCTAAACTATCCTGAGAAGATGACAAACTTAATCGGCCACCGATGAACTGCGATTCTTGATGGTGCCTGGCTCCTCCCATTTTCAGCAGCTACCTTCCCAGCATCGGAGATCACCGGCCTGGTCGGCATATTGTATCGCGCTGACATTGTTGTTCGGTTTTTGGGAATGTTATCGGCCTTGCTCTAAAGCACCGAAAGCTTCGGTGCGCTTACTCACGGTTTCTCCAATGGGCTATCGTGCTAAGGTCAGTTTCGGGCCAATATTGATCAATTAAACAGCGGCTGCCACAGCTGACGCCCTGACTCACTGACCAGAAACCCCATCAGCCCCAGATTAAGAGTCACCGTCCACCAGAAGGTAGTTCGGAAAGCCGTTTTCACCGATTTGTGACGGAGTAAATTCTGCGCACATAACGCTCCCGGCCAGCCACCCAGCAGCGCCAGCATATGCAGAGTCGATTCAGGGGTACGGCGCCGATCAGCCTTGGCGGCCGCCTTATCCATGGCGTATACAATAAACGTCCAAATACTCAGCGCTCCCATCAGTAGTGGCAGTTGCCAAGGCAGTAGGCCGATCATTGCAGCCACTCCCAGGGCAGCAAAAAACGCAAGCACAGATATGACCACATGACTACTGGAGTGTTGACTGTTTCGCTGCCGCCGTACACTGGTGCCGGCTAAAACAACAGAGTCGGCACGGGGACGGTTGTCCTTATCGGTACCAGGCTCATAGGTAACCAGCTGGTTAACCTGAGGCAGCAGACTGCGGTCGCGCATGGCGCTGACATGGAAAAACAGATCATCACCGCCGTCCTGTGGCTGAATAAAACCAAAGCCCTTGTCGGCATTCCATTTTTTGATGCGGCCTTTCATCGCCATGGGTTCGTTCCCTGATATTGTTGGCAAAAATAACGTGCCAGTCAGAACTCGATCTGCTGACCGCAGGCATCAGCACATCTTTCTTGCAGAAGGCGGCTGTTAAGGCACCATACTATCAAAAAAAGGCTAATCTGGTTGCATCCAGAGGTGGCTGAACGCGACCAACCCATACCAGGCTGATGTGAAACTCCTATAAATCCATGACGGCTCAAATCAGTGAAAGCCTGCGGCTGGACGGTGAGCAAGTGCCAATGATGGCCACGCCCCTGAGTCAGTATTTCGAACTGGGCGGTGAAAGGCCCGAATTCCATGCGACATGCTCGGCACTGTGGCGGGGCTATCGGGGGAGTTGGGAGATCATCGATGACCGGCTGTATCTTGTAGGTTTGCAGGGAACAGGACCTGGCGGCCGGACCATCACTCAGAAAGACCTTTTTCCCGATTACGCTGAGCGTGCCTTTGCGCATTGGTACAGTGGTACGATCAGAATTCCAAGAGGGAAACTGCTGGAGTACGTCCATGCAGGCTTCGGTAGTCAGTATGAGCAAGATCTGATGTTAACGCTTGATCGGGGTGTCGTTGTCAGTAGGCAGTTTATCCATAATGGCACTGCGCCCGAGGGGGCAAGTGAAGGCTACTCACCGTCGGCCATGACTGTGTTTCAACAAGGTGATACCGGAGGTAAACAGGAATGAATTACCTCTACGGCTATCTGGTTGTCGGTGTGGTCTATGGGCTATCTGTCTGGATTCTGCACAAACTGAGGCCACGAAAGAACGACCTGAATGACACCATCACCGCCGCAATGGACAAAGCGAGAGAAGGGCAGCCGTTCTCTTTTCTCGAAGACATTCTGGCACCATTCTTGGCCATACTCTTTGTTATCACGGCATGGCCGTTACTGATCATCATAAACATCCGTGACAAAAGACGATTTGAACGTCGGCTTGATGATGACGGTGAAGAGCAATTCACCGTGACAGCCGAAGACGTGCTCGAACAGCTAACGATCCAGGAAATAGAGCAAAGGGAAATGGTGGCAGACCCTCTGCATGCAGCACCCGAGCTGCCTTTTGGCCATCTACACCCCGTCTGGGTCAAGTTCAAACAGTCCCTTGATGAGCAGGATACTGTCCATTCGTTCACGAAAGAATGGCGGCCACCTTTATCGTTTTGCCTCCAGGAAGTGAGCGGCTATGTGTGCGTCCGGGGCGGGCAGCCTGAGCATTTCATGCTGACCAAGGTGGTTGATTTAGGCTGAACCAATCAAGCGGCGGATTAGAAGCCTATGAAGTACATGCTGCCTTGAAGGGGAGGGTTGGGCAGCTTCATGGTTGCATGCTCGATACAAGCTAGCCAGGTGGGCTACTGAACAGCAACCACCAGATCGTTCATCGATGTTTATATTGCCCGGGGGCGAATCCGCGACGGACCTCAGCTGATCGAAGCTGAAGATGTTTGGTCCTTCGCCCAGCTACCCGTTTACGCCACAGCTTAAAACTGCTCGGCTTGAGGCTGCGCTGCATGATGCGGATTACATCAGACTCCGTCAGTCTGTAGCAGTGCTCAATGGCTTCGAATGGGGTTCGATCCTCCCATGCCATCTCGATGATACGGGAGTGATCTTCGGGTGACAGCAACATGCGGGCGTATCCCTCTGGTTGATTTGGCTCTGTGATACGGCTGGTGTGAAGAGTCAGATCGCATGTTGCTTTAGCCCGCTGTGGTTGCGACGAATTATAACAGCCTGATGGTGTAGGCAATGCTGATTCGGAGTTGAATTCGCGTATTGTTTTTTAAATATACTCCGTTAATTCGGTGAGTGGATGCATAAAGATATGCAACTCAATCGCGGTATTTTATTTTGGTTTTCTTTCTAACCTATAAAATTAGGTCAATAGAGTTAGACTAATGCTTATATAACTGAAGCCTCTTCAAGGGTGGTTTTAATTGAGAAAGATTGGTTTATTTAGATGTTTGACATTTTTTGACTAGCTTGGATCAGCTTAAATTGCATCTCCAGTGTGTCTGAATATTATTAAATTTCGCAAAAACTCACCTGTATAGAGCTGTATGCCGCAAATCTATAAACATCGATAAACGTTTGTTTGACATGTGGGGGTGCCTCTCATTGTCCCGAGCACACACCATGAAACAGTTGTTTCATGGTGTGTGCACATCCAGGATTCAGGATCATGGCTTCTGTTTGAGTGACCAGCATACGTAAAGAACTCCTGTTGCAATGTATACGAATTTACCCCCCCTTTCCGTAATAGAATATAACGGGAAAGGGGTGCCAGGTTTGAGTCATAATGCCAAATGACCGGCAAATGTTGACAGCTCTACGCTATATTCTATTACGGAAAGGGGTGGGGGGTATGTGATAAAAAAGGTCAATGTTTTGAAACTGAAAAAAGAGCCGAAAATGTTGACAGCTTTACGCTATATTCTATTACGGAAA
>NPIF01000077.1_pt1 | contig 57005 bp, 53 predicted proteins | sample 8637461 | NCBI WGS metagenome assembly NPIF01 (sample SAMN07420641, study PRJNA396082) | bioreactor metagenome | isolation source: sample BR12 brine-fed electro-methanogenic bioreactor BR | place: Japan: Kochi | collected 2016-12-09 | reverse complement strand
AAGGGGACGAACCCTAGCAGAACACATAAGGCCGCAAAAACGACTGTCACCCGAAGGGGCCAGTAGAAGGGTTTTCTTCTGGGTGGAGCTTCTCCCTGAGAATAGAAGGCGGAAAGGATCCGCAGATAATAAAAGGCGGAGAGGACCGTGCCCACGGCAAGGGCCAGGGCCGCGACTATGTTCCCGGCATCGATGGAAGCGAGCATCAAAAACCATTTTCCCATGAACCCGTTAAGAGGCGGGATCCCCACTATAGCGGCCGCTAGGATGGTAAAGGCTATGACGAATCCCTTGCGGTGCTGGTAGAGTCCCCGCATCTTTGAGATTTCCCTGGTTTTTATATCCTCCGCCAGCTGTCCGGCGGCGATGAAAAGCCCCCCTTTCATGAACATGTGGTTGAAGGCCTGAAAAACCGCCGCTGTTATACCCGCTGCCGTTCCGGTACCGACGCCGACGAGAATGTACCCTATCTGAGCTACCGTGGAGTAGGCAAGAAGCCTTTTGATGTCTTCCTGCCTGAGGGCCATGAGGTGACCGCCCAGAATCGACAGTATGCCTATTGAGGAAATCATTGTGAAGAAGGCCGGCCTGGATTCCAAAAAGAACAAAAGAGAGACCCTTGTGAGAGCGTAGATCGAGATTTTTACCACCACGCCCGAGAGCAATGCGCTCACTGCGGTCTGCGCGGACGAGTGGGCGTCGGGAAGCCAGAAGTGCACCGGGAAGGCCCCGATCTTCAGGCACAGGCCCAAAAGAAGGCATGCTGCTATGACTGTCAGGGTTTCCCGAGGGACCTGGGGAAGGGTGATCGACAATAAAGCCATGTTGAGAGTCCCGGTGGCGATAAAAATATAGGCTGTCGAAAGAAGGATAAAGAAAGCCCCGATCGTCCCCAGGACCAGATATTTCAGTCCAGCCTCAATGGCCTGCCAGGACATTGTGAAGGCTACCAGAAGATAGGCCGCTAAAGAGAATATCTCGTAGAAGACGAAGAGGTTGAACATGTCCCCCGTTACTAGAATTCCGTTCATTGCGGACTGGAGAAGGAAGAAGATCATATAGTAACGCCAGGGCCCTGCCTTGAAGCGCCCATAGGAGACCAAAAACGCAGCCCCGCTTCCTATGGCGGCAAGCACCAGAAACGCTGCCGAGAGCTTGTCCACTACGAAAACTATGCCCAGTTCCGCCGTCCATCCGCCCAAAAACGCCAGGCTGTGTTCTCGCCACCCCGAGACTGCGGAAGCGACGGTGACTGCAAAGGACAGCAAAGCGAAAACAGGTATGGCATAGCCCAAAAGTTTGTGCCTGAAAAGGTATATCAAGGGTATTAAAAACGCCCATGACATAGGGACTATGACGGCAAAAACGAGCATCATCCGCGAAGCCCCCTGATCTTGTCCAGATCCACAGTCCCGTAGAGGCGGTGAATTTTAATGACCAAGGCCAGCGCCAGCGCTACGTCACTTGCGCCGATAACTATGGCCGTCAGGGTGAAAGCATGGGGAAGAGGGTTTACTGAGGCGCCGCTTTTTCCCAGAAGGGGAGGTACGCCTCCCGGGATGTAACCGGAAGTCACTATCAGAAGAAACACAGCCGACTCCATGAGGGAAAGCCCCATTACGGTCTTGAAAAGGTTTCGCTTTGAGATAATGGTATAAAGACCTACGCAGAAAATAAAAATCGCCGTGGCGTAGCTCAGCTTGATCATGGCCTGTCAACCTCCACAGTGTCTTCGTACTTTACTTCCAGGAGTTTTACCATGCTGTAAAAGATCGTCGAAAGTCCCGCTCCGACTTTCATTCCCACAGCGATGTTCAGAAGGGGGATTGTGCCTCCGCTCAGGAAACTACCGGCCTTTCCGGTAGGAAAGCCCGCGGCGGCGTTGGCCAGAAACCCGGCTCCGGCACATAGGCCCACGAGACCGATGAGGGTGAAAAGAAGAGCTCCTGACGACTCGATGAATTCCTTGACCTTGGGGTTGATCCTGGCGGCCTCGAAATTGGACCCGTAGACGATACAGAAGAGGATTGTCGTCGTTGCGAAGATGGCTCCGCCCTGAAACCCTCCCCCCGGCGTAAGGTGCCCCATGAGGACGATGCCCGCGGCGTAAAGCAGAATAAAAGGTATGACAAAACCCAATCCTCTCTTGACTATGAAGGAAAGTCCGGTCGAGGATTTTCGGTACTTGCTTCTGGCAAAAAGCATTGCTATGCCGCATACCGCCGTGTAGATCACTGTAGCTTCGCCCAGGGTGTCGATTCCCCTGTAGTCGAAGAGGATGGCGGCTACGTAGTTGGAAGCGCCTGTTTCTTCGGCTGCTCGGGCCACGTAATGGACGGCCGGACCTGTCAATGTTCCGGTTTGTTCAAGGGCTTCGATTCCTTTCCAGAACCACCAGCCCAGGCAAAGGCAGAATAAAAATGTTGCCAGGCGGAAGAAAGCGGATGACCGATGCATCACTGTTTGTCCTTTCTCCGGAATTGTTGCTTTTCCGTTTGGCTGTAGGCCACCAGGAACAGGGAGGTAACAAGTCCCGAGTTGATCACCGCCTGGGTCAGGGCCACGTCGGGGGCCTGCAGGATGGCAAAGGCAATGGCCAAAAGGACTCCGAAAACGGACAAGCTGATGACGGCACTCAGGATGTCTTCCGTTTCAGCGGTTACGATGGCCGTAAGGGCCAGAAATCCGCATAAAAACGCGAAAAAGGAAAGAGTCATGATGTTTTCTCCTTTTTGCGAGCAGACAGGCTTTCTGCGTAATCGTCCTTGTAGACAGCATTGGGCTGTATCCCGTGTCGGTAGCAGGCTCTGGCGATTGCATGGGACGATAACGGGTTGGTGGCGATGAAAAAGACGCCTATCAACAGAATCTTTGCGGTGGATTGCCATGTCGGGGTGTAGATCGCAGCCCCTATGAGCACCATGATGGCACCACCTGTGAGGGCCTTTGTCCCCGCGTGAATCCTGGTATATACATCGGGAAACCTGATGATTCCCAAAGCTGAGGCCAACGAAAATAACATTCCCAAAAGCATGAAAGCGTAAGCCACGAGTCGGAAAGGTGCGGCCGTCATAGGTGGAGCTCTCCATGTTCGAAATATTTCGCCATGATCAGCACATCCGCAAAGGCCAAAACAGCGAAGGCCAGGGCGATGTCGAGAAATACGCCGTTTTCAAACACCAGCGAGAGCAAAACCAGCACGGTGGTCAGTATTATGGCCGAGGCGTCGGCGGCGACGATCCGGTCTGGAACGGTAGGACCTACGATGACGCGCCAGAACCCGAGAAGGGCGGCTAACAAGAGACCCCACAGCGTAAAATGAATCATTCCATCAGCCTCCTCAAGCGGTTCTCCAGTTTGCCTACTTCATCGCAGACAGTGCATTCGTCCAGGGTGCGCAGGTTGATAGAATGAACAAAAAGATGATGGTGGGTTACGTCTATATCGACAGTCAATGTGCCCGGGGTCAGGGTTATCTGGTTGGCGAGGATCACCAGGGTCGTCTTGCTTTTCAGCCGCGTTTCCACTTTGACGATTCCGGGCATCGGGCTGATTTTAGGGCTGATAGCCAGCAAGGCGACTTCGATGGTGGCCTTCAGGATATCCCAGGCATAAAGCGGAAAGAAAACCGCGGCCTCCCGAAGCCGGAAATGTAGCGGTGGTGCCACATGTACCGGAGCTTCATGAGTGGATGGCAAGAATATGCGCCAGGTCACTCTGCTGACGATAATGCTTAAAGCAAGTCCAAGCGCCAGGGAAGGCCACTCGAGGCGGCCCGTAAAAAGGATCCAGAAAAGGAAAAGCGAAAGGAAAAGGGCTAGTGGTGCTCTTTTGAGGTTCGACAAATCGAGTACCCCCTTCTGGAAATTACTGGCGAAGCGCAAGGGCACATATGTCATTCGCGTAACAAACGAAATGGTTTATTCAATTTACCAGAAAGTGACTCGAGAGGCAAAAGACGCAATTAAATCATTCTAACTATCAGCATATTGTTGTTGTCGAAGGCCTTTTCTTCTTAGTTTAAAAAACACGGAAAGGGTAAGCAGGAATGCAAGCACAAAAAAAGGCGGCCGGATCAACTCCGGTCGCCCTGGTATCGTCTGGCTCCTCGGGCAGGACTCGAACCTGCAACCTAGTGGTTAACAGCCACCCGCTCTGCCTATTGAGCTACCGAGGAATTTATTTTTTCTCTTGGAGGCGGCACCCGGATTCGAACCGGGGATAAAGGATTTGCAGTCCTCTGCCTTACCCCTTGGCTATGCCGCCCCTCAACAAAAAATGGAGCGGAAGACGGGATTTGAACCCGCGACCCCAACCTTGGCAAGGTTGTGCTCTACCGCTGAGCTACTTCCGCATCTCATCGCCTGTATCCTAGTGGTGGCGAGACCCAGAATCGAACTGGGGACACGCGGATTTTCAGTCCGCTGCTCTACCTACTGAGCTATCTCGCCATGATTGAAAACAGAAAGTGGCGGGGCTGACGAGACTTGAACTCGCGACCTCCGGCGTGACAGGCCGGCGCTCTAACCAAACTGAGCTACAACCCCGCGTTTATAAAATAATTGTAAAGTTACTCATTGGTGGGCGAAATAGGGTTCGAACCTATGACCCCCTGCTTGTAAGGCAGGTGCTCTCCCACTGAGCTATTCGCCCATGCTCATCCCGAGGAGCGCAATGGGTAGTATAGCGAGCTGCGCTTTGACTGTCAACACTTTTTTGGATAAACGAACGTCGACGAACAAGTTTGTTCAGAGTGTAAAATAAGATTTACCTACTCGATTCGTAGGGTTGTGACCTCCGAAAGGATCTATGAATTGCGGCGTGTACTCGATCTGGAATTTACCTTATTGATTGAGGCAAGAGGGGTAAACGTGGGATGAGGATTTGGTCTTTTCACCCGAAATATCTGGATTCCAAGGGGCTTGTGGCCCTTTGGAGGGAAGGGCTTTTGGCCAAGGCTGTACTCGAGGGAAATACCAAAGGCTATAAATCGCACCCACAGCTGGTGCGATTTCAGCTGCAAGAGCGCCCTGTGGAGGCTGTAAATGCCTACTTGTACTTTGTACTTGAAGAAGCCCGTTCAAGAAAATATCATTTTGACCCTGCCAAATTGAAGCGGGTGGTCGAAGTTCCCAAGATAAAGGTTACCGATGGCCAGTTGCGATACGAATGGGCTCACCTATTGTCCAAGTTGAAGGTGCGCGATTCCGAACGCTTCCTAAAGCTTTCGAAAGCTTCGCTCCCCGAGCCGCATCCGGTATTTACATGCACTCAGGGACCGGTTGAGAAGTGGGAGGCAGTCAAAAGAGACATATCTTAAAGTGAATTGAGTGAAGAAAAACCTCGTAACGGGGCCTGTGACATGACAAACGCAGTGTGGCCTTTTAACCGAAAGAGGTGTCGGCAATGATGGATAAAAAACGGATACTTGCGGGAGCCGCCGTTCTTCTTTTAGTGGTTATCGGCATTATGTACCTGTCGGGAAACCGAGAGGAAAAGGTGCCCGGGAAGGCGGTTGGAACGCCGGTTTTTCTGGAATTCATGACGCCCACATGACCGGCCTGCAAGGCGATGGAACCGGTGGTTTCAGATCTTGAGAAGAAACACGGCGACAGAATCAGCGTCGTGGTTTTGAACGTTTACGAAAACATGGAAAAGGCCGAAAAGTACGACGTGCGCGTGGTTCCTACCATTTTCTTGCTGGACGGGGCAGGAGATGTGCTTGAACGGGTCGAAGGATACATGCCTCTGAGTGAAATTGAAAAAAAGCTTGAAACACATCATTTTCTGTGAATCCCGGCGAGAAAAAGTGGTTAAATAAAGAATCTCGAAATCGACCCGAACGGGCTCCATTATTATATCTGAAAGAGTTTGATCGTAAACTTACTCTGACGTGGTGTTCATGCATAAGGCATTTTGCCCGAAAGGTCTTCATTTGCGAAAATTCGCTTTTTGAAATGTGTCTACATGCAAAATCCGATTTTTTTGTGAGTACTTGCCAGAAATTTTTCTTTTCGAAGTGTTGAACTAAAAGCCGACATCGGTTTACTATATGAGAGGTAAAAGAGTCGATCGTAAAGGAGAGGAAAACATGGACGTAAAGGCTAAAGTGGTTGTGGCGCTTGGAGGCAACGCCCTCCAGGAAAAAGGGACACCGCCTACGGCGGAGGCGCAGCTCGAAGTAATAGGCAAAACGGTAGAGCATTTGGCTGAACTCAGCTCCAGGGGCTACGAAATGGCCGTTGTTCACGGTAACGGCCCCCAGGTTGGCCGCATAGTGCTGTCGCAGGAGATAGCCGCCCGTGAGAACAAGGAGACTCCGGCCATGCCCTTCGATGTTTGCGGGGCCATGAGCCAGGGCTTCATCGGCTACCAGATACAGCAGAAACTCAGAGACGCGCTGAGGAACAGAAACAGGAACGTGCCCGTGGTGACGCTTGTCACCCAGGTTGTAGTGGACGCCGACGACCCCGCGTTCAAGAATCCCACCAAGCCCATTGGACCTTTCTTTACCGAGGAGGAAGCCCGCAAAATCCAGGAGGAAAAAGGCTACGTGATGCGCGAGGACGCAGGCCGTGGCTGGCGCAGGGTAGTTCCTTCGCCGATGCCGAAAAGAATCGTTGAAATTTCCTCCGTCAAAAGGCTTTGGGACACGACAATTGTTATAACGGCCGGCGGCGGTGGAATTCCGGTTATCGAGAATATGGACGGTTCTCTCAAAGGGGTAGAGGCCGTCATAGACAAGGACCTTGCTGCCGAATGCCTGGCGGAGGAAATAGGGGCCGACATCCTCCTTATCCTGACAGAAGTCGAAAAAGTCTATATCAACTTCGGTAAACCAGATCAGAAAGCCCTGGACAAGGTGACCGTTTCCGAAGCCATTCGTTACGTGGAGGAAGGGCATTTCGCTCCTGGAAGCATGCTGCCCAAGGTTTTGGCGGCTATAACGTTCGCCCGTACCTTCCCGGGTAAGAAAGCGATCATAACTTCTTTGGACAAGGCCGTCGAAGCCCTTGAGGGCAACGCAGGCACCGTTTTCATGATGGCATAAATAATAAAAGGGGCGGATTTCCCGCCCCTTTTATTATGGACAAGGCATTCCCTCCACGCTTTTGCCACTAAAGATTTTTAAATAGACCACCCATTCAATGTAAATCCGTGTTTTTTGCTGTTTTGTCCCCTCGAATCCCCAGATGCGGCTTTTTTATAAAGAAAAAATTGTATATAATATAGAAAAGTATATTTGCATACACTGCATAAAAGGGGAGGAATCAGGCGATGAAAGCGGTTCAAATCGGAGCCGGATTGGTAGGGCAGTTGATCACGGCGGATCTCATGCAGGATTTCGAGATTACCGTGGTCGATCTAAACGAGAAGGCGCTCAAGGCAATCGAAAAGAAGTATCCCGGCGTCAAGACGGTGGTAGCATCGGCAACTGACGCCAGGGCTCTAGCTTCCGTTCTCGAAGGTGCCGACGTCGTTACGGCTGGTGTTCCGGGAAAGTTTGGCTTCGAAATGATGAAAACGGTCATCGGCTTGGGGAAAAACCTCGTGGATATTTCGTTCATGGCCGAGGATTTCGATGAGCTGGATGGTTTGGCCAAAGACAAAGGCGTAACAGTGATTCCGGACATGGGGGTAGCGCCGGGCATGTCCAACTTCCTTGTCGGGCGTGGAGCGGCTCTTCTGGACGAGGTGGAAGATGCCTATATCTACGTTGGCGGCATTCCAACGGAAAAAATACCCCCTTTCAATTACCTGGCCACGTGGTCTCCCAAGGATTGCATAGAGGAATTTACCCGGCCTGTCACAATAGTGAAAGAAGGAAAGAAAGAGGTCCTAGAGGCTACCGAAGGCCTGCACCTCAGAGATTTCCCGGGCGTGGGAACCCTGGAAGCTTTTTACACCGACGGGCTCCGGAGCCTGGTGAAAAATATCAAGGCTAGAAACATGGGAGAAATGACCCTCAGGTGGCCGGGACACGTTGAGCAGATGCGTCTTTTGCGGACCATGGGCCTTTTCGACGAAACACCGAAGGTTTTGGGAGGGAAAGAAGTGGTTCCGCTTGAGGTAACGGCCGATATCCTTTTCCCCTTGTGGAAGATGGAACCGGAAAAAGGGCATCGCGACCTTACGGTTATGGAGATAGACGTACACGGCTTCAAGGGCAGCGACGAGGTAACCTGGAGCTGGTATCTGCTGGATTATTTCGATGAAAAAACGTGGAATACCTCGATGAGCAGATGTACCGGTTGTTCCGCGGCGATTTTTGCAAGGGCTGTCGCCAAGGGGCTTGTCAGGGAAAAGGGCGTCCTGCCGGCGGAAAAGCTTGCGGCAGACGACACGCTTTACGACTTCGTGATTTCAGAACAGAAAAAGCGCAGAATCAACTACGTCGAATCGATGAAAGTGGTCAAAAACGTAAGATAAGTTATTAGGTACGGATTCAACGTGAAACGGTTTTTTACAGAAAACCCGATGATATAAAGCGAGGCCAGGGGCTTGTTCCCCGGCCCCGCTTTATATTTACAATTTGAAGGTCAGCGTCTTGCCTCCGCCTGCGGGAATCTCGCGGATTTCTTCCTTGACTGCGATCCTGATTGGACCTGCCGTGGTGAGGTAATCTTTTACGACAAGTTCTTCGGGAGTTATGTCTATACCCAAGGCGTGTCCCCGATACCTTATATGCATGTGCAGGCGGCCCAGTTCCTCCGGAAGAGACGGGTTGAAGTGGAGGATGTCGCCCCTTGCTTCAAGTCCGGTGTAAGCACGCTGGAGAATGTCCGCTGATCCCGCCATGGCGCCCAGGTGAATACCCTCCGGGGTTGTTCCTCCCTGAATGTCGGCTACGTCGCTTTCAAGGGCCTCGGTGAAAAGTTGCCAGGACCTTTTCCTGTTCGCCCGCGAAAGCACCCAGGAATGAACGACGCGGCTCAATGTCGAGCCGTGGGATGTGCGTTTAAGGTAATAGTCGATGTTGTCGGGAATGGTTTCATATTTGAAATCATACCCCAGCTCCTCGAAGATCTCCCTTAGCTGGTCGGAAGAAAAGAGGTAAAAAAGCATAAGCACGTCGGCCTGCTTGGATGCCTTGTACTTGTTGGGTGTGTCGCCCTCGGCTTCCAGTATCCTGTCCAGTCGCTGGATGTCTCCGTATTTCTTGCGGTACCCTTCCCAATCGAACTCCTTGAGTTGTTCATAACCTTCGAACTGGCTGATGATCCCGCCGTCGTGAAAAGGTATGAACATTTTCGAGGCAATGTCCTCCCAAAGATCGAATTCGTCCTCTTTCAGGCCGACACGCTCGGTAAGCTGTTCATATTCAGTTTCAGAGAGGATGTGTTTAAGCTCAAGGGCCCTTTCCAGTATCCAGACGACCATGATATTTGTGTAGGCATTGTTGTTTAGCCCGGGTTTGTCGCTCCAGGGGTAGCCGTCGTGGTATTCGTCGGGCCCCATGACGCCCAGGATCTCGTAACGGTTTTTCTGGGGGTTCCAGCTGGATATGCTTGCCCAAAACCGTGCGATTTCAAGGAACATTTCACCACCGTAAAAGGACATGAACTCAAGGTCGTTGGTAACCTGATAGTACTGCCAGATGTTGTAGGCTATGGCGGTGTTGACATGGCGTTGCAGACTCGAATTGTCAGGTACCCAGCGCCCCGATTTGGGGTTCAGGTGCAACTGCTGTGTTTCCTCCCTGCCGTTGCTGCCGCTCTGCCATGGATACATGGCGCCCCGATGCCCGGCCCTTCGGGCCGCTTCTCTGGCGGCGTTGAGCCTCCGGTAGCGGTACATTAAAAGGGATCTGGTGATTTCTGGCATTCGCAGGTTGAGCATTGGGAAGATGTAGATTTCGTCCCAGAAAATGTGTCCCCGGTAGGCTTCTCCATGCCAGCCTCGGCTCGGGACTCCGACATCGAGGTCCATGGTATGGGTCGAAGTGGTCTGAAGCAGGTGATAGGTGTAAAGGTGCAGTATTTCCGATGTCCTGTTGCTGTCGCTTTCATTTCGGGGGAAAAAATCGATCTCGAAACGCCGCCAGAGTCGATCCCATGTCTCTGCGTGGCTTTCCTGGAGTTTCTCGAAAGAGGTTTCACCCGATATGGCTTCCGCCGCATCCAGGGCACATTCTGAAATGGCCCGGTCTTTTGAGGTGTAAAGGGCTACCGTTTTTTCCACGGAAACCTCGTCGCCCTCATCTACGTCGACGTCAAAAATGTGGGCGATATAGCCACTTTCCTGAAAACACGTCCTCTTTGGGTTCATGTTTTCTCCGTTGAGTCTTACCAGGGTTCTCGCCGCTTCGGCTATCTCGAGTTTCGACTGGCTGGTTTGTACTTTAAGGAGGATACGCTTGTCGTCTATCTCTTTGGTTTCCACAGGCAAAAGGTGCCTGTTGTTGAGATCCCTGTAGCGAGCGACGCCGTCGTTGATCACTGTTCCATCAAGGGCCGACATAAACTGTACAGTCCCCGACCAGTTTTCGGCGGTCAACGTCGTCATTTGAGCGGCAATGTGTGGAAAGGCCATGTGAACGATGCGCCTGTTCTGAAGCGTGCAGACACGTCCATGGTCATCCTCGAACCGAACGAACCGCTGCAGGACTCCGCTTCTCATGTCCAGCTCCTGGCGGTAGGAAAGGATATTTACCCTGGACAGGTCGAACCAGGGCGAACGGGGCAGGCGGAACTTGAGGGGCAGCCAGTTAGGAAGATTGACGAGGTCCTCGTTTTCCACGATGTGTCCTGCGATTTCGGTTTTAAGGCGGTTGTACCCGCCTGCAAGATAGGTGCCTGGATAGTGTATGCCGTTGCCTTCGGTTTCTGCAGCGGCGCCCCTGGTTGCGAAATAACCATTTCCGAGGGTGCAAAGCGCTTCACGAAGTTTTTCGTTTTCGGGGTCGAATCCTTCATAGGTAAAAGTCCAGCAGCTCATTTTCTCACTCCCTCTTTCAGGTGATGCAGGAGCCTCTCAAGGAAAGTCCGCACCGCCAGTGTATCGGGCAAAGAGTACCTGGCCGACGTTTTTTCGGCAGGGTCTTTGCCTTCCGTCACTACTATGCCGATGCCGTTTTCCCTGATTACGGCAAAGGCGTCCTCGTCGGTGGTGTCGTCACCGATATATATGGCAAGGGTATCGTGTATCTCGAAACCAAGGGCGTCGAGCAGCCACAAAAGAGCTTTCCCCTTGTCCCAGTCGATACCCGGCTTGAGTTCGAAAACCTTCTTTCCGGTTCCCTTGACGAGTCCTTCACAGGCGGTCAACACTTCGTCCACCGCGGCCTCTACTTTGGGAACGTCTTTTTCTTCAACCAGGCGGTAGTGTGTTGCTATAGAATATTTTTTCCTTTCAACGGCGGCACCCGGGATGTCTTTGATCAGTTCCCTGAGACGTGATTCGGCCGAGTCGAGAACGGGCAAAAATTCGTCACCCTGCCTGAAGGAAAGGTTCAAGCCTTTCGGCCCCGAAATGTCGAACCCGTGGCTCCCCGCGTAAACAAGGTTTTCTATCCCCACCAGTTTTTTTACGTCTTTAAGGTCCCGGCCGCTTATAACAACGACAGTGCAGGATTCGGACAGTTTTTCCACTGTCTCTTTCGTTTCAGGAGGGATCACCGCGTCCTCAGGGCGGTCAACGATGGGCGTGAGAGTGCCGTCATAATCGAGAGCAACGAAAAGTTTTTTGCCTTCCATGGCCTTGGTAATTTCCCTGAATTTGTCCAGCGCCGGCGGTAGGCTTTTTATATTCCCGGTACAGGCAGGACGCTCGCCGTCAACGGTTACCTGCAGGAGGTCTGTGACCACGTGATGCGCTCCCCGGCGGAGCAGCTCATCGCCGTGGCCGATACTGTCTACGCCTATCACCAGGCCGAACCCCCCTTTTTTGCCTGCGGCGACACCAGATTCCGCATCCTCGAAGACTACTGACCGTTCTGGCTTGACACCGAGCTTTTTTGCGGCCAAAAGAAAGAGGTCGGGTTCGGGTTTGCCTTTTAAGTTTTCGCTTTCGACATGGGTCCCATCGACTTTTACGTCAAAGCGGTCTTCGAGCCCGGCTGCCTTGAGAACGGCCGTGCAGTTTTTGCTGGATGTCACGACGCCGGTTTTGAATCCTTTTTCCCTCAGCAGGTCTATAAGGGCAACGGATGATTCGTATACCTCTACTCCGTCTTTTTCGAGTCGTTCATGAAAATAGAGATTTTTCCTGTTTCCCAAGCCGCAGATGGTCTCTTTTTCGGGAGAATCGTCGGGAGAACCCCATGGCAGCTCGATCCCCCTGGATTCGAGAAAGCTTTTGACACCTTCGTATCGCGGTTTCCCGTCGACGTACCGTATGTAATCGGTGGAGATGTCAAAAGGTTCAAAGCCTTTTCCACCGCTCCTTTTTTCAAGGTATTCGTCGAAAAGCTGTTTCCACGAGGCGGCATGAACTTTTGCCGTTTGTGTAACGACTCCGTCCAGGTCGAAAAGGACTGCATCGAATTTTTCTTTTGAGATATCGATATCAAATGCCGTTTTCTTCATGGTTTTCCCTCCTTGATGGAGTGAAGAATCCGGTCTTTTGTCCAGCGGATCCCTCCAGGGTTTTTTTGCTTTGGGTATCAGTTTACCAGAAGAACGCTGGCGCAAACAAAATTAACGAAGATCAATTCGAAAAGGTCTGTTTTCGAAGCGGGGCGTAGTATCATGAAGTCGGTGGGTGAACGGCGAAAAGGTCTGGGTGGTGAATATGGTAAATTTCCTGAAAAGCGTCAGGACACGTTTCATTTTCTCGGTTTTGCTGACTATCGCCATATTCCTGGGTATGTTGCTCTTTTTGAGTTACAACGCCCTGAAGGAGTCGGCCCTGGAGAATGCGAAGGAGTTATCTCTGACGGTTCTTTCTCAAACGGAAAGAAGGGTAGATTCCTTTTTCGGCGGGATAAGGGAACTGGCGGAATCGATGTCACAGTACCCGGCCTTCAGGGAAGTGCGGCCCGAAGAGATGAAACCGGTAATTCTCGCTTCCGTCCATGCGCGAAAGGAGTATCTACGGGCCATTTACCTGGGAACGGCCGATGGCGAGATGTACGAATGGGGGATCGGTCCGGGCTTTGTTGATAACACACCGGTCTTTGAACCGGGTTACGACCCTCGTACCAGGCCGTGGTTTATCAGGGCCGTAGAAATCGGCAGGTTCATCATTTCCGAGCCCTATCTTTACGCAAGCGTGGAAGCCATGGGAATCACCGGCGTCATTCCCGTATACGGCGAGGACGGGGTTTTCACGGGCGTTTTGGGGATCGATATCCTCCTTGACGACCTGGCGAAAATGATAGAACAGATCGAGATCGAAAAAGGCGGCAAAGTGGTTCTCCTGAACGACAAAGACCAGGTAATCGTCAACCAGTTCAACGGCGAAAAAGGCAAAATCCTTTCAAGCCTGGAGACATTCACCCTTTTCGACCTGGAAAACTACGAGGGTTGCCCATCCGGGTCCCTTATGACTCCCAAGGACCTCAACGGAATGTACTACGTCACGTGTACGGAAAACGAGACGACGGGATGGAAGCTGCTAGTAGCCTTTCCATACGAAGCGCTAATGGCCTCGGCATTGGAAGGGATGAAGTATATAGCGTTCCTCGAAAGCGTAATGATAGTCCTTATGGCTGTTACTCTGGTTATCCTGAGCAATTCCATGATCATGGAACCCCTCAAAAAGACCATCTCAGTAATAGGAAAGCTAGAACAGGGAGACTACTCCGCACGGCTTCCAGAAGACAAAAACGACGAGTTCGGCCTGCTTGCCCGCCAGTTCAATAACCTTGTAGAGACTGTCGCTGAATATGGCAGGAGTCTTGAAAAAAAGGTCAAGGAACGAACCGAAGCCTTGATGAAACTTCAAAGGGAGAACATGAGACTGCGCCTTATAGAGGAAAAAGAGAGAATCTACGGATATCTTCACGATTCTTTGGGAGCGAGGTTGACAAACATAAACATTTCCAATTCCGTTGCGCAGCAGGCCCTGGGCAAGGATCCGGAAACGTTGAAAGAAATGCTTGCGAGAATAGAGGAAAACACGCTTCGTGGCATCGAAGATCTCAAGGAGATACTTCACGGTACCGCCGCGGAGGACCGGCGGATAATCGATTTTGCCCGCTACCTCGGAGCCCACGTACGAAACAGGCTCGAGCTTAAGGGCATAAGGCTTGATTATGCCGTGGAAAATTCCGTGGATCTGAACTGTCTTGGCAGGCAAACGAGATTCGAGTTGGAAAAAATAATCCAGGAGCTTACAAGCAACGTCCTGAAGCATTCGAAGGCAAAAAAGGTTTCGGTGCGCCTTCGTATCCTCGAAGAAGGCGTCAGCCTCGAGTTTGTCGACGATGGCATAGGCGGCGCCGAAAAGGGCATTGAAAAAGGTGGATACGGCCTGGATAACATCCGCAAGCGTGTCCTGTCGCTTGGGGGGCTTTTCGAGCTTGCTTCACCTGAAGACAGCGGTACGTCGATAAGGATCGTTCTTCCCGTCAAGGAGGGGGCAGACGAAATTGATCAGGATCATGATATGTGAAGACGTAAGAGATGTTCGTGAGGGTCTGAGATACCTCCTGCAGATGGAAAAAGATATTCATGTCATGGCGGCGATAAAAGATGCCGGAGAGCTTTACGAGGCTATCGAAAGAAGCGGACCGCCCGATATAGTGCTGATGGATATCGGGCTGCCTGGCGAGTCGGGCATCGAAGCGACGAAAAAGGTAGTTGAAAATTGGCCCGGTACCAAGGTTCTGATTTTGACCATATTCGAGGAAGAGAAAAAGATACTGAGCGCTATAGAGGCGGGCGCTTCCGGGTATGTACTGAAAAACACCAAACCAGGCGAGCTGGTCTCGCAGATAAAGGCCCTTCATGACGGGGGATCCCCTATAAGCCCGAGTGTAGCGAGGATTCTCCTTGAAGAATTCCAAAGAGAAAGGGCAACCGTCTCATGTGATGATTACAAGCTCACAACAAGGGAAAAGGAAGTGATGAAAGACATAATAGAAGGCCTGACATACAGGGAGATTGCCGCGCGGCACGGGATCGCCGCCTCGACGGTGAAAAAGCACATACTGAACATATACAGGAAGCTGAAAGTAAATTCCAAGATAGAGTTCATAAAAAAGGCGATGCATCTCGAACTGGACTGAGCCCTGAAACGGGCCTTATGGACCAAATGGCCCATGGGAAAGGCTCGTATCGGTAGTAAAATGGTTCAAACTGGACCATCTGGTGAATTTGCTTCCCAGGCAGAGTGTTATATAAATTAAAAAGGGTGCGTGTTTACAAGAAACCGCCCAAACATTCTGAGTGGAGGTGAATTGCCTTGAGTAACGAGCGCAAGGGAATGTTCGACTGGTATTTCAAGTCGAACCTGCTTGTCCGGATTTTGATAGGCCTGGTGCTTGGAGGGATAGTCGGTCTCGTAGCCGGAGAATCGATTCTTTGGGTCGAACCTTTCGGAAATCTTTTCGTGCGTTTATTGAAAATGATCGTTATGCCTCTAATACTTACGACTCTGGTAATAGGCGCAGCAGGTATCAGCCCCGCCGAGCTGGGTAAAGTGGGCATCAAGATTGTGGTGTTCTATTTGATAACGTCCGCTTTTGCGGTAGCGGTCGGGCTACTCATGGGAAATATCTTCAAACCCGGTCTCGGACTTGACCTAGGGGCCGTCGGCGAGGCGGCAGGCAGGGCACTCGAAAGGCCTTCTGTAGTAAACACTTTCCTTAACATCATACCAACCAACCCCTTCGAAGCCCTCACAACAGGGGCGGTACTGCCGACCATTTTCTTTGCCGTCATATTCGGCATCGGCGTCAGCTACCTGAAGATCAGCAGCAACGAACGCATCAGAAACGCGGGAGAAATTATCTACAACGTCTTCGACGGAGCCGCGGAAGTAATGTACATCATCGTCAAGTGGGTGCTTCAGTACGCGCCGATAGGCGTATTCGCATTGATAGCAGTGGTTTTCGCGAAACAGGGATCGAAAGTGGTGGGTCCCCTGGGTGTGGTAACCCTGGCCTGTTTCCTGGGGTACATTATTCATGTCATAGTCGTATACGGAGGCTTGCTCACACTTAACAGGCTCAGTTTTGTCAAGTTTCTCCGTGGAGCCAGGGATGCCATGGTTACCGCCTTTGTCACCCGCAGCAGCAGCGGTACCCTGCCTGTGACCATGAGGAACGCCGAGGAAAATCTGGGCATCCCGCGTAGCATCTATTCTTTCACCCTTCCCATAGGCGCCACCATAAACATGGACGGAACGGCTATCTACCAGGGAGTCTGTGCCCTTTTCATCGGTTTCGCCGTGGGTATGCCGCTGACACTGCCCCAGCAACTTACTGTCATTCTCACAGCCGTTCTGGCATCTATCGGGACTGCCGGAGTGCCGGGGGCCGGTGCCATTATGCTCCTGATGGTTCTTGAAACCGTCGGTCTTCCCCTGCACGAGGGTTCGCCTATCGCAGCGGCCTATGCCATGATTCTGGGTATCGACGCTATACTGGACATGGGTCGTACCTGCATCAACGTGACGGGCGACCTTACAGGAACCACGCTGGTGGCGAAAAGCGAAAAGATGATCGATACCAAGGTTTGGGAATAGCGCAGCGTTTCAAATCCGTCAAAAAAGTGAAGCCGGATTCTTTATGGATCCGGCTTCACTTTAATCGACCCCTGTTATTCCTTTTCACTCAGATGTCGTTGGTCCTGCAGATGCGAATCCCGGCCATTTTGGCTTCATAAAGGATCTGTTCCCCCGATTCTTCGAAACCGGGAACGCTGCTGGTGGCGTCTTCCAGCAAAACAAGCTTGCTCAATTCGGAAGGCTCCAATATTTCCATCATGTCTCTCAGTGTATTACCTACGCAGTGACTCAGGGCTTGCCCTGAAATGAGAACCCATTCCGCCGTTAAAAGGTCTTCCAGAAGCCGTTTGTTAACAAGGGTGCCGGGGTCTTCCGGATCTTCCACCTCGGCCTTGAGCGCCGAATAATGTTCCGTCCAGACGTTCATGCCCTTGAGTACGTAGTCGGAGCGCCTGCCTTCATGGCGTTCCCAGGCGGTGACTCGTTTGTGGACAGCCTCGTCCATGCAGTGTCCCCAGGATCCGAGGATACAGTGCTCCGGCCAGAGGGTATGTCTGTATTTGCCCGAGGACTCAAGTTTTTCGAGATATTCGAGTACCCTTTCCCTGGCCGATGGGTCGGCCGGGCTCCATTTTCCTGACGCAACGTCCTTTGCCCCTATCTGTGTGAAAGGCTCGGGCTTGCCGCCTTTTTCGTCGCGCCAGAACGCGGGATGGGAAATGTCGAAGACGAAATGGGTGTCCAGGGTGATGTGAAAATTCCTGATTCTTTCGGTTTCGGCGAGATGGTCCAGGAGGCCGCAAAGCCTTTGGGTATCCTCAGGCGCCCCGGGAACGAACAAAGACCCGTCTGGATGGCAGAAATCGTTCTGGACGTCTACTATGAGCAGGTCATATCTTGTCATACCGGTCACTCCCTTCACCACGATTTTCATACTTCCCGCCGGGGTTGTAAATAAAACCGCAGATTTGCTTTATGCAAGGGTGGAACGAAGTGCGGGAGTGTAGTTTCCGGGGTAACAAACGAGTGCCTTCAGGCATAGTGACAGTCCTGTCGAGAGAGTACGGTGATTGGAGAAAACGAGTCCTTTGATTTATACTTGACACGGCGAACAAACGTCAAAGCTTTCGCAAAAAGAGGACGCGAAAGGTTAATACAGGAGGTGCAAGTAATGAAACTGGAAAAGCCTAGAAACGTTCCCGAAAAACTTTTACTCGGGCCTGGGCCGACGCCCGTCGAAAGCAGGGTATTGCGAGCACTTTCGGAGCCTACGCTGGGGCACCTGGACAAGAATTTTGTCGCCATCATGGATGAAACCAGGGACCTGCTCCGGTATGTCTTCCAGACGAAAAACGAGTTGACGGTGGCCATGTCGGGTACCGGAAGCGCTGGAATGGAAACGGCCTGCGTCAATATGATTGAAAGAGGAGACAAGGTCATAATATGCACCCACGGCGTGTTCGGGACCAGGATGGTCGACGTGGCGGAACGTTGCGGAGCGGAGGTAGTTACCGTTTCCGCTCCCATGGGCAAGCCCATAGACCCGGAAGATGTGGCAAAGGCGATCAAGAACAATCCCGATGCCAAGGTCGTGGGCATCGTCCATGCCGAGACCTCGACGGGTGTGCTCCAGCCTCTGGACGACATAGCCAAGGCGACTCACGAGGCAGGTATGTTCGTTCTGGTCGATGCGGTCACCTCGCTGGGTGGCATGGAAGTCCCAGTGGATAGACTTGGCCTCGACATGGTTTATAGCGGCACCCAGAAATGCCTCGCCTGCCCTCCAGGCCTGGCTCCGGTCACAGCTGGCCCCAGGGCTGTGGAGAGGATTAAAAACAGGAAGCAGAAAGTCCAAAGCTGGTACTTAGACCTGACAATGATCATGCGCTACTGGGGGCAGGAGCGTTTCTACCATCACACTGCACCGGTAAACATGGTCTACGGTTTGAACGAAGCGTTGAAGATAATCGCCGAAGAAGGACTTGAAAACAGGTGGCAGCGCCACAGAAGAAACGCAGAGGCCCTCTGGGACGGACTGGAAGCGCTTGGGGTCAAACTCCTGGTGGACAAGGAATACAGGCTGCCCAGCCTTACCTCGATCGTTGTTCCGGAAGGGGTTGATGAGGCAGCTGTCCGGAAGGATCTGATGTCCGAATACGCCATAGAGATCGGGTCCGGCCTTGGCGAACTCAAGGGTAAAATTCTCCGTGTAGGTCTCATGGGAAGCGGTTCGAACAAGGAAAATATGGTTTTCTTCCTGGCTGCTTTTGGAAACGTGCTGAGGAAGCAGGGTTTTGCCGCAGATATCGGCGGAGCTCTTGAAGCAGTGGAAAAGAAACTTTCCTGAGGCCGAAGTAGACAACAAGCCAAACTGCACGTTATCATCGGCCGGGCGGTTTTCAAGCCCGGCCGAAAACTTTTGTAAAAAGCGACACGGTTTTGGTTGATTGGTTAAAAACCAGGAAAGGGGTACGAGATAATGGCCGGCGATTGCTCGACGAGGTTTTCCCCGGAACGTTCAGGATTTTTCGCGGCAATTGCGGCGTTTTCACTGTGGGGAATTCTGCCCGTATTTTGGAAACAGCTTGAAGATGTCCCTGCGTTTGAGATACTTTGTCATCGGATCATATGGTCCCTGGTTTTTGTTTTCGTCGTCCTGGTTTTGCAAAAACGCCTCAAAGAGATACCGGCGATTTTCCGGACTCCGCGGGTAGCCATACTTCTTTGTTTGAGTGGCGTCTCCGTGGGTTTGAACTGGCTCATCTACATCTGGGCGGTAAATATAGGCCGTGTGCTGGAGGTAAGTTTGGGGTATTACATTAATCCGCTGGTGACGATCTTTTTCGGCTTTATATTCTTCAGGGATCGTTTGAGGGCCATTCAGTGGGTTGCTATCGGCATAGCTGCGGTTGGTCTGGGTCTTCAGCTGGTTCATTTCGGCAAGCTGCCGCTGGCAGCGATAGGGCTCGCGATTTCCTTTGCCCTGTACGGGCTGATACGCAAGGTAACTCCTGTCGGAGCTGTTGCCGGGCTTTTCGCGGAGACGCTAGTGCTGTCCGTCCCCGCTTTGGCTTATCTTTTGTTCCTTGCCTCAGCAGGCGAGGGCGCCTTTCTTTCCGGTTCTGTGCGACGGGATCTCTACCTTGTGGCAACGGGCGCTGTAACCTCGGTTCCCCTTTTCTTTTTTGCTTACGGGGCAAGACGATTACGCCTTGTAACCGTCGGGATTGTCCAGTACATAAGCCCGACGATTTCGTTTCTTTTGGGAGTGTTTTTGTATAAGGAGCCCATGGCAAAGATACAGATGATTACTTTCGCCTGTGTCTGGACGGCACTGGCCCTTTATACGGCGGAAAGTATCATGGTTGCCAGGCGCTCGGTAAAACCAAAACCGTTTCGGTAGCATCACAAAAATCCCTGTGTATAATGGAACGGGAAAGCATGGTACCAGAATGCGAGGGCATTTTTGCACCAGATAGTTTGTGCTCGTTTGATTTCAGTTACCGAGAGTGATGATGATGAGCGAAGGAAAAGCCGGAAAAAGAAACGGTGGAGACTTACAAGGAGAAAAATTGATCGTAATCTTTTTGGCGATTATAGCCGTCATCACCATCGGGGTTGTCCTCAAGGCGGCCAAGTCCGTTATCCTGCCGCTTGTCCTTGCGTGGCTCCTTTATTTTATTTTCGCTCCCGTTGTGAGACTTCTGGCGAAACGAAGGATCCCGACAGCTTTGAGTACCGCTGTTGTTCTGGCGCTTTTCATTGGAGTCTGCTTCGCGGCGGCAATGTTTCTTAACGGCCGGATCATGACTTTTATAGAGGCTTACCCGCGCTACCAGGTACGTTTCGACGAGCTCTTTCAGACCTATATACAGTCTTTCGACATTCCCCGCAGCGTATTCGGACAGGTCGACCCTGGTGCCATTGTGGGCAGGTATGTTCTTTCGCTTTCAGGATTTTTCGTAACTTTTGTCTCTAACCTGATCCTTGTGGCCATATTTCTTGTTTTTCTCCTGCTGGGGTCTCCTTATTTCGGCGTGAAGATACGGCTTTCATTCTCTGAAAAGAACGCGCGCACGGTTCTTCACGTTATGAACTCAATAGCGCACGATATAGGGCGTTACCTGTCATTGCTCACCCTCATCAGCCTCTCTACCGGCGTGCTTGTGTGGTTTGCTCTCGACAGGATAGGTGTTGATTTCCCTGTTACCTGGGGGGCTTTGGCCTTCCTTTTGAATTTCATCCCCATCATAGGGTCGGTCCTGGCTTCAATACCGCCGATAATACTTGCGCTTATCCAGTTTCAACCCGATCTTGGACCCGTGATCTTTACCGCCGTCATCCTTTTTGCCATTCAGCAGACCATGGGCAATTTTGTCGCCCCGAAAGTAATGGGGGATCAGCTTAACCTGAGCCCGGTGGTCATAATGGTTTCCCTTCTTTTCTGGGGCTGGCTTTGGGGTATTACGGGGGCGATACTCTCCGTTCCCATCGCTTCTTCTATCAAGATCATCTGCGATAACGTCGAAAAACTGAAGGTCATAAGCATTCTGATGGAATCTTCCAAAAGCTGCGAAAAACGTTATTTCCGTAACAAAAAACCCCAATGAACTCCGACCTGTTCCGGTGAAGGTGGAGACGGGTTCGGTTATGGAGTGGGTTTCCAACTGAGGTTTGGAAAGAAAGATTTACCGGAGTTACTGGAGGAATCCCATGTTAAATAACAAAATCTCAAAAAAGTTTATCCTTGCCGTGATGATGTTGTTTATCATCGCGGCAAATGGGGCGTTTGCCGCGGAAGTGATACTAACGGCGCCTGGTCGTGTGGAAGTAGGTAAACCCTTCACGGTTATGGTCTCCGTGGAAGATCCACCGGAAGGCGGCGTCCTCTTTTGGCGAGAGACGAAAGTTCCTCTGGATTTTCGCAAGGAAGCAGACAGGTACGTTGCTTTGGCCATGTTGGGAACCGAGGCGGACGAAGCCGGCGGGGCATCTTTTTCGCTGGAAGCGGAGATTACCGCAAGGGGCCAGAAAAGGGAGCTTTCAAGGGAAGTTATGCTGGTCACTGTGGAGTACCCTGAGCAGCACCTCTCGCTTTCGGAGAACATGGTGACCCCGCCTAAGGATGTTTTGGACCGCATAAATCGGGAGGCTGCCATGGTGAAGGAAGCCCTGGCAGGTTCGAGTCCGGAAAGGATGTGGGAGGTTCCTTTTCACCCTCCGCTGAAGGGTGCAGTAACGAGCCCTTATGGCACCAAAAGGACCATGAACAAAACCGCGAAAGGCTTTCACAAGGGTGTTGATCTCCGTGCCGTGTTGGGAACGCCAGTTGCCGCTCCGTCGAGGGGAGTCGTAGCCTTGGCCGATGACCTTTATTTTGCGGGTAAATGCGTTTATATCGATCACGGAAATGGCGTGTTTTCCGTCATGATGCATCTTTCAGAAATTTCCGTTAAAGCCGGGGATAAAGTGGAACCCGGTGATTTGGTGGGAAAGACGGGCCAGACCGGCCGTGTTACGGGGCCGCATCTGCATTTTGGTGTACGGGTACAGGGAAAGTGGGTAAACCCGCTTCCCCTTTTTGAAGGAGGCCTGTCCTAGAGGTTTTCCGCGAAGGCCTTGTCGATTTCTTCGAGCCGCTCCATCATGGCTTCCCATTCTTCCAGGGATGCCTCAAGATATTTTCCTATCTCGTCCCGCTCCATCATCAGTTCCCGTATCCGATCGGAATCTTCGAGTACCTCGGGGTTGCAGAGAAGTTCGTCGATTTCGTCGCGCCGTCTTTCGGATTTGGAAATCTCCCTTTCTAGTGGTTCAAGTTCATCCAGAACCGTTTTTCTAATCCTGTAACGCTCGTTTCTTTTTGCCGCCTCGATCCTCTTGCGATCCTTCAAGGAAACTTCACGGGGGTGTGTCCCGACTGCGGTTTCCTGTTGTCCCAAATCGCCTGTTTCCTCTTCTTCGCGTTTTTCGAGGTAGTAGGAGACGTTGCCCGGGAAAACCCGACACTTTCCGCGGCGAATTTCTATGACTTTGTTGACGATCCCATCCAGGAACCATCTGTCGTGGCTTACTATGACGGCTGTTCCGTCCCAACCCTGGAGGGCATGAAGAAGTATCTCCCTTGTGGCTATGTCAAGATGGTTTGTAGGTTCGTCCAGAATCAGGAAATTCGCGTCGGTGAGAAGAAGCTTGAGCAGCGATAGACGTGACATTTCACCACCCGAGAGGACGCTAACCGGTTTTTCGATTTCGTCACCCTCGAAGAGGAAGGCTCCCAACAGGTTTCGCCTTTCGGCGTCGGAGACCTGCGACGTAACGGAAAGGACCTCCTGCCACACAGTATTGCCCATGCCCAGGTTGGCTTGCGACTCTTGCGAGAAAAAAGCCTTTTTAACGTTGTGACCGTAATGTACCATTCCCGCACATGGCGGCTCGACCCCCGCCATTATCCGCGCGAGCGTCGATTTACCCGCTCCGTTTACCCCTACGAGGGCTAGCTTTTCGCCTCTTCGTATGTTCAGGCTGACGCCTTCGAGCACCTTCTTTTCACCGTAGGATTTGCCCAGATTTTCGCATTTAAAGACTTCCAGTCCGCTCCTGGGGCAGGGCGGAAATTTTATGGAGGCCCTCTTTTCTTTCGTCAAGGCCTCGACGGGCTGATCCTTATCAAGCTGTTTCAGGCGGCTTTGGACCTGTGAGGCTTTGGACGCCTTGTATCGGAACCTTTCAGCGAAAGACATTATTTCCTCTCGGCGCCGCTCCAGTTTTTTTATGGTCTTTCGGGAAATTTCCTCTCGCCTGTTTTTTTCCTCCAGGTATTCGGTATAACCGCCCTTGTAGGTTTCTATTTTCCCTACGGTCAGTTCGGCCGTCTTTTCAGTGACGGAATCGAGGAAGTGCCTGTCGTGAGAGATGACGATTACGGTACCCGGAAAGGATGTAAGATGGCGTTCAACCCAGTTGACGCTTTCAAGGTCAAGATGGTTCGTGGGTTCGTCAAGAAGGAGGATATCGGGCCTTTCCAGCAGGAGTGCGGCCAGGTATATCCGCATCTTCCACCCGCCGGAGAACTCCAGGCAGGAGCGTCCGGCGTCCGCGGGGGAAAACCCCAGACCCGCAAGAATTTTCCCGGCTTCTGCCTCGAAAGAATAGCCTTTCATGGTTTCAAAGCGTTCGCGCTGTCTCTCATAGGCGAGCAGCGTGGATTTGTCGTCGTCCCCGGAAGCTATTCTTTCTTCCAGGTAAAGGAGGTGTTTTTCGACGTCATCTATGCCCTGTCGCTTTCTTAAAAAGGCCATGATGGTCAGATTGTTCAATTTGATGAAATCCTGCGGGAGGTACCCGATAGTAGCATGCGAAGGCATTTCCACAGTTCCCGAGTCGGGGGCTATGGCGCCTGTTAAAATTTTCATGAGTGTAGTCTTGCCTGTCCCGTTTGCCCCTATCAGACCCCAACGACTACCTGCAGGTACGGCCCAGGACAGGTTGCTGAAAAGGACCTTGCCCCCGAGGGTCAGCGAAAGATTTTGTATCCGGATCATGCAATGATTTGCCCCATCTCAATTTGATATTCACATGTTTGCATGTAACTCAAAAAACATCGAAACCAGGGCGAAAGATCAGTACGGAGCAGTGGGCGTAGCGAGTGACGTTCGACGCGGTGCTTCCGACAATCATGCCCTCGATGGTGCTGGTCCCGCGATAGCCGAGGATTACGAGATTGTAATCGCCCTCTTTGGCGGTCTTTATGATTTCTTCCGATGGATTGCCCTCGGCGAATATAATTTTGTGCTCATGGCCGGGGAGATCCGGAAACTTCTCCTCAGCCTTGCGTATGTAGTAACGGATTTTCTTTTCGGCGCTTTCCTTCGCCTGTTTGAGAGCGCCTTCAGGAATCCATTTTTCAAAACCTTTCCACACTGTAGGATGGGGTAAAACATGCAGAAATGAAACTTCGACGTCAAGCCTTGACGCTACCGAGTGTCCGTAGTCGACCAGCTGTTCAGAAAGTTTCCCCATATCAACTGCTACAAGAATTTTTTTAGGCACTTTATGTACTCCCCTTTATCAATTTGTAGGTTACACACGGAAGCTAGTCCGTTTGTAGTGTTGATTTTCCATCCTTTACAAGCCCTGAAACAGGTTTTAAGTGTTTTCTCAAATCGCAGACCGAAAAAGCTGGACTAACAACGGTCTTTCTGGCCTGCGGGACAACGCACTTACACCAACGTTTCGTTAATCCTGTAGACCGACGTTCCCTTCCTGTTGTATGCTATCGATATTCCCTGATTTCTTCAACATTCTTCCTGTTTTTTGCCGGGCTTGTGTTTCGTGCCGGATAACCCAGGGAGATGAGAAGGTCCACCTTCGAGGCAAGGGGCAGGTGCAGGATTTTTTTGACGTTCTTTTCATGGAACCACCCGAGGAAGCAGGTCCCGAGGCCTTCTTCCGCAGCCTGGAGCGCCAGATGCTCACAAGCCATCCCGAGGTCGAGGAGGCTGAAGTCGGTGCCGCGAAACATGCCTCCCAGTTTAAGGGCATAGCTTTTGGATTGCCTTAGTACGGCTATTATCACAGGGGCATTTTTCGCGAAAGTGTTCATGGAATAAATCCCCGAAAAGGCCTGTTCGGCAAGGTCCTTTCTCGAGGGGTCACCGTCGCTTATGATAAATTTCCAAGGCTGGGCGTTACAGGCCGAAGGTGCCAGGCGAGCCGCCTCAATGCATCGATCTATGACATCGCGTCTTACAGGATCGATCCGGTAGTCACGACAACTGTAACGGACCTGGACGAGTTCGAGAAAATTCAATGGTCTATCTCCCTTCATAGTCGTACACCTTATCTTACATTAACAACGTCGACTTGCGGATCGACGCGCGGTCTTCAGGCCTTTTTTACCAGCAAAAAAACGGTAAGCTATCATTGGAACAAATTTTCGCGTCCGTAGGGGGCTATTTGGTGAGCGCCGCTGAAAAGACATTGGGGCTTTTGCTTATTGTTACAGGCCTAGTTTTGCACATGGTTGCCTTTCCCTGGGCAACGGCGATGGGGTTTGTCCTTGCCGCCACGTTTTTTCTGATTTTGCCCGGCAAGATTCTTCTTTCGGTTCTATTTGCCCTTCCTCCCGTCTGGTTTTGGGGGCTCCTGGAGGAAGGGCCGATTCCTCTTTTTGTCCTGCCGGCCCTTGCCATAACGGTGTTAGGTGTCTTCGCCGTCAGGCGCAGGCTTTACGCCGAATGGGAGACTCTCAGGCGCGAAGGTATACCATTTCTTCCGAGGCGCAAGCTTTACCGGATGTGCGGTCTCCTGTTTCCTCTGGGCTTTTTCCCGGTCTGGGGCCTTGATGGATACAGGGTTTGCGTTTTTTTCTTTGCGCTGGCGATACTCCTTGTGGAAGTATTGCGAAAAAGGAGCACCGGTTTCGACCGCGGGTTTGAAAGGTTTTTCTCATGGGTGAGCAAAGACAGCGAACGCAAGGCCGTGTCGGGAACGGCCTGGTACCTGTGGGGAGTGGCCCTTGCTTCCTTTTTTCCCGGAGTGTCAGGCCCGACTGCGGCCGTTATGATGACCCTGGGCGATGCCTGGGCGGTCATTGCGGGCAAGCGATGGGGCCGGCGTCGCATTTTTGGTAAAAAAACCGCCGAGGGAACGCTTGCCTGCTTCGTAATAGCCCTTGTGTCCGGTTGCGTTTTCTCGAACCTTACCTCGCTCGTGTCGATTCCCTCGTCGATATTCTTTTTGGGAGCCGCGGCTACAGCCATAACCGAGCTCTTTACTCCAGGCCGCCTGGACAACCTCACGGTAGCGCCTGTCGCGGCTTTAGTGATGTGGTTTTCGGGTTCCCTTTTCTAGAGCCCTGAATTTTCGGCTTTAAGATAGCATTGTTCCCTGAAAGCGGCTATTTCCGCGTCCAGGTTCGGATTGGGCGAATCCCCAAAGAAGGCGTGAATTATGGGGACCAGGAGAGAAGGGTCTTTCTTTCGATGCTCCTTGAGGAGCGCCCTCATTTTTGCCGTCGACACGCCTTCTTGCATGCAGGTAAAGGGGCCGACGTGGAAAATGCCGCATATCCCGGAGCCGCCGTTTAGCCTCCCCTTGAGATATTCATTGAAAAGTCCGATGGCCAGCGCCGATTCGCCCATTACGTCGCCATGGTATACGCCGTCTTTCTCGGCTTTCTGGATGATTCTGCGGGGTAGAGGGATCACGTGACGATATCCAAGCTCTTTTTTCAGAACTTTCATAAATTTGCGATCGGTCCAGTCCATGTAAAAGTCGGCCGCCTTGTAACTTATGCTGTGTGTGTTGCGCCATGCGAGATACGTGACGTAGCGAAGCCACTCGTGGACCGGGCCGCGGATAAGTTCGAGCCCCTGGCTCTCGAGCTTCCGGATAACGTGGTCTGTGTATGGATCGTGCTGGCGCATGTAGATTTCGCCGATGTATAGAACCAGTGGGAATCTTTTTTCTCCCTGGTTTGAAAGTTTCTTGAAGGTCTTGATATTTTTCGTTACCCACCGTGACAACACGGAAAAGGAAGCTCCTTTTGTCTCCAGGAGGTTTTCAAGCTCGCTCTGGCTTTTCCCGGCGGCGGCATTGAATTCTTCTGCATCATGTGCGTAAGGCCTGTAGCGGAGGAGGAGATCGTCGTATATATCGGCTGCGAAAATTGCGTTGTAAAGGTCCGAAACGAGATCCAGCAGTTTCCTGGGCGGCAAGTCGATGGATAGGGTTTCCATGTCCAGGTAACCCTTCGCGGAGCTGGGCGAAATAATGGGGAGGTTCCCCAAGCCGTATTGTTCCAGGAAAAGCCTGAGTACCTCGACGTATTTACCGAAACGGCAGGGACCGCTGGTGGTGGGCAGAAATACTACGTACTCTTTCAGCAGCCGTTCTTTCCCGATTTCATCTACGAGTTCTTCGATCGCGGCAATGGTGTCTCCTACTACGCCTTTGAGAGGGAAGCAGGTTTCCATTCGTATGAGCCTGTCCGCCGCAAAACGCGATTGGGGCGTGCCAGTAGGCATGACCCTGGCGTCGATGCCCCAGTGGCGGGCCGCAGAGGCGGCGATGGGGCTGACTTTGCCCATGTAGGGAATGAGCCAGTGCCTTTTCGATCCATCTACCTTGCCATACATGGGGCGGAAGGAAAATTGCCCAAGCGTCGGGGCCTTGCTTCCCTTGTGTCTTTCCACAACCCGCTGGTGAGCCTCGGCGCGTGTGACGAAGGGTGCGTTGTTGGTTTGAGCGTCGGTCATGAGGTGGAGGAAAGGTTTTTCTGCTCTGCGAAAGATCTCCTGTTCCATGAAAAACTTTATAGAATCCGGGCCGCAGGCGAAGTTCATAAGCCTGACGGGGTAAAGATTCGGCTGCCTGGCGATGAAGACCGAGGCCTGGAGTATGTCTTTACTGTGTTTCCAGTACTCGTTGTCTACCAGCTCGTCGATGGGAATTTCCTCAAACCGGTGACGCAGGAAAATCTGTGGGATGTATCGCATACCCCTGGTTTTGGAAAACATGTATCCTGAGTTGGAAGATGCCTCGGGATCTAAAAGAACGTAGTCCCGTCCGGTTCCAACGTATCCCGGTTCGTCAGAAGTTTGCAGATTTTGGATGAAATTTTCGCCTTCCGCCGCCAGGTCGCTCAAAAATATCCGGGCCTTCTCGTCGGCATGCCTGAAGGCTTCGAGGATTTTAGCCATCGGGAAATCGTAGCCGGCCTTTTTCATTACACGGCGAAGCTCGCGGGCCATCTGGGCGGGTTTTCCCAGATGCCAGACGGGAAGCAGGAGCCTGGAATCGTCAAGGGCTAATAGGTCTTTCAGGACGAACCCTTCGGCCTCGGTGTAGATGCAGTACATGTGTTTTCGGCCTTCGGGGCTGGTAGTGTCGATTAAGCTCGGAATGAAGATGTGAGAGATCCTCTCGTCGTTTGCCATAAGGGCGGCATGTCCCGTTGCCAGCTTCATGGCGACGCAGTATTCCGTGGACGCCAGGCGCGTTCCCAAAGAGGATATACGCTGGTCGGAGACCGGCGACAAAACGGGCAAAAATCCCAGGTATCTGAACAACGCCGACGCCCACACGGCGTGTTCGTCTATGGTTGAGCCGCACCGCCTTATTCCGATGGTGGGTTTGTCCTCGGGCGAATTTGAACCAAGGTCGTCATAGACAACGCCGTCGAAATGCCTTTCGAGGATTTCATGGAAAACGGACACGTAATCGCGCCTTTGGTTGGATACTCCTTCGCTGTTGCCACGGGGGCAAAAACCCCCCGAGACGATTTGCTCGTCGCCTATGCCGAATATTTTCAGCGTACAGTTTCGCGTGCCGCAGGAAAGGGCGCCGAAATAATCGCGACAGCTTTGTTCCTCGTGAGAGAAGGTGGCCTCGGACACATCCCAGCCCCTGAAAGCCGTCTTTGTTTTTTCACTGCGTGCCTTGCAGTCCAGTATGCGTTTGCGGACCCAAAGCGCCGCGCCATAAGCTCCGAAAAGTTCCCTGTAAGGGTATGCATGGATATCGCTTCCTGTGACTTGAGCCATGGCTGCCAGAAAGGCCTTTCCAAGCGCCGGGCCGCCCTGACAGGAGCACCTGTCGCCCACGTGCTGCCTGCCACCCACGAACTTGTTGAAGTAGCTTGCCGCCGTAGAGCGAACTATAGCCGCTGCTATCTCGCTGCGCGAGAAATTTTCTGCAATAAGGCGATTTTCTTCCATCTCCATGAATACACCGCAGGTCGCATCGATCACGGGAACCTTCTCTGCCTTGAGGGCCTCTTCCTGGAGTGACTCCCGTATATCAAGTCCGATGATATCCGCCATATTCTCAAGAGTTTGTCCCGCGCCTGCCTGGCAGGAATAATTCATGCGTGCCTCCTGCACTTCCTCCGTGGCCCTGCCGTTTGTCCTCTTGAAGGTGGTGAACTTCATATCCTGGCCGCCGATCTCGAAGACGGTGTCGATTTCGCTGTCCCAGGACTTGACCCCCAGGGCATGGCAGGTGATTTCGTCCACTGCCGCATCGGGGACCAAAAATCCGCGGAATTCCAGATCCTTCCTTTTGGCGGGACTGACTAGGACCCGCTCGAAAAGTTTGCGTGCGGAGCCTGTGGTACACACTCCGACGATGGAGTAGCGTTCCCTGTTGTTCGAAAATCGGCGGATAATATCCTGAAGGGCTTTCAGAGGGTTCCCGTGGGTGCTTATGTACATGCTGTCAAGGATTTCTCCTGTTTCCATGTGAACAAGAACGGCTTTAGTGGTCGTAGACCCTCCGTCGACACCCAGAACCACTTCAGGGTCTTCAGCCGATCCTGCACCTGCCGGTATGGTGACTGGCTCCTTTTCGTACAGGTGGACCTTGGAAACTGACGCGGCCAAAGATGGCGCGAATTGCCGCCTTTCTCTGGCCCTTTGGGCCACCTCGCCGATCCTTTCAGGATCCAGAACAAGGGAGTTGCCCCTCTCGGCGGCGAGGATGGCGGCTCCTATGGCGCCGACATTAAGGAAATGACAGGGTATTTCTATTTGCGTGCTCGTTAGTTTCCCGACCCATTCTGCAATGGGTGCGATGCGGGCGAGCCCCCCGGTCATGACGACTTTCGAGTCCGGGTCGAAACTGCGGGAACCAATTACGTCCTGGACGTAATTGGACGCCACCGTCTGGAAAAGCTTTGCGAGTATGAGGGGCCGGTGCATCCCCTCGTTCTGGTCGTGGATGAGGTCCGACTGGATTACCACTCCACACCTGGCGTTGTAACCGGGGACATGTGTATACTCGGAAGCTTCCCTTACAGCGGTTTGGAAAAGCTCTTCCGGTAACGACCCGCTCGAAGGCCCGCTGTCGGAAACAAAAAGCCGCCGGATCTGTTTTTCCACGAGCGTTCCCGAGCCAGCCCCGCATTTGGTGTTGGTTGCCCATTCGAGGATAGAGGGTTTGCCGTTTTTTTCGGAAATGTTGAAATAATAGGAGTCTTTTGCACCAAGGTGAAAGGCCGCACAGGCATCGGGAGCCACGAGATGGATTCCCCTGGCCAGGGTGACGCTGTCGTATTCGTAAAGGGCACCCTCGAAAACGGACGGGAAAAGGGAAGCACCTATGCCGGTGAAAGCGGTACTCCGCAGTTTTGTGACATTTATGGCCTGGACCAGCTCCGGCCAGATTGCTTCTTTCAAGACAGCAAGGGGTTGCCCGCAATGTGTCTTGGGCGCCGGTGAGTAAACAACATTCAGATTCTCGTCTATGACAGAGCAATGAATCGCTGAGGAACCGATATCGAAACCCGCATAGAGCTCGACCATCAGACCATCTCCTGTTGACGGTTCTCGGTGAGTTTATCTTTTATTATAGACAATTTTCTCAAAAGCATGTGGTACCATAATCCGGAGAGAAAACGGATAAATGACCAGATATGAAACAAAGGAGGTAAACCTATGGATATTCGCCTTTTCGGTGATGATATTTCCCGATACGATGGAGAGGTCGTAGCCCTTCTGCTGCATGAGGAAGATCTGGAAAAAGTGGAGGTTCTGGGGGCGGATCTCGCTCCGTTAGTAAGGGCCAGGATTGAAAGGACGGCCTTCAAGGCCAGAAAGGATTCGATAATTTCGGCTCCGGTTTATGGCGGAAGAGTAGGTGCCGTCTACCTTGCAGGACTAGGTAAAAAGGAAAAAGAAGAGCCTGACGCTTGGAGGCGGGCGGCCGCGGGGGTTATACGCCAGGCGATGCAGGAACGGTTTCGATCGGTTTTGATCGCCGCTTTCGAGCGACTTGGTTTCACCGAGGCAGCCCGCGTCGTCGAAGGAGCGATTGCCGGAGGATACCGCTTTTTGAAGTACAAGACCAATTCCGAAAAAAGTGACCTCCCACCCGAGGTGGAAGAGCTACTCGTGGCAGGAGATGACGAGGCTGCCATCGAAAAGGGCAGGATTGCGGCGGAAGCGCAGAATTTTGCACGTGATCTGGCGAATGAGCCCGGTAACGTGATAAATCCCACCGTTTTGGCCGAAAAAGCTTCGCGGCTCGCCGAAGAAAGCGGCCTGGAATGCGAGATATTCCAGGCCGAAAAACTCAAGGAAATGGGCATGAACGGCTTGTTGTCGGTAGGGGGTGCTTCGAAGACGCCACCCGTTCTCATCCATCTTGTATACCGGCCGGAGAATGAAACTAAAAAGCGCGTAGCCTTTGTAGGAAAAGGCATTACTTTTGACAGCGGCGGACTTAACATCAAACCTGGCGAACACATGAGAACCATGAAAGGCGACAAGACAGGAGCCTGCAACGTACTGGCTGTCATGAAGGCCGTCGGCCGCCTGAAGCCCCCGGTCGAAGTCCACGGCCTGATAGGGGCCGCCGAGAATATGCCGGGAGGAAACGCCTACAGACCCGACGACATTATCGTAATGAGAAACGGAAAAACCGTGGAGATAGACAACACCGATGCCGAAGGCAGGGTTACCCTCGCGGATGTTCTTGCCTACGCCTGTGAGCAGAAACCCTCGGCCCTGGTCGACATGGCGACGTTGACCGGAGCATGTGTCGTTGCCCTGGGTGAGTATACCGCGGGCCTTTTTTCACCGGACGAAGCCATTGCGCGTGAGTTTCTTGAAACGTCCGTCGAGACCGGCGAAAGGATGTGGAGGCTTCCTGTCGACGACGAGCGGCTCAAAAAGAAGATCAAATCCGATATAGCCGACGTGGTGAATACGGGAGGTCGTACCGGGGGCGCCATCACGGCGGCCATGTTCCTCGAGGAATTCGTCGAAAAAGATATTCCCTGGGTGCACATAGACATCGCCGGGATGGATAACTACAAGGAGGAGTTTGGGTATTACAAAAAAGGCGCCACAGGTTTCGGCGTAAGGACATGCCTTGCCTGGCTTGAAAAGTTCGGGGCCGAATAACCGGCCTTTGGCAAAATTCACAAAACGGAAAGGGGCCTGCGGGCCCCTTTTTCATGAAACGGCTTTACGTTTTTTCGAAAAGTATCCCTAGGGAATTAATTATCCTGAATGGCCGACCCGACTTGAAAACGAAAGGTTAAAACAAACTGGCGGAGGGCGAGGGATTCGAACCCCCGAGGCGTCGCCGCCTAACTGATTTCAAGTCAGCCGCCTTCGACCGCTCGGCCAGCCCTCCGCGGATTCCAATTATAAAGAATCCAGACGGATTACGCCAATAATATATTTGCCGGGTCACACAAAAAGCGGTTTTTTAAGGCGGTTCAACATGAGTCGCGAACGGGTATGGTGAGGTATAAAGCAGCCGTTCTTCTATCTCTTTTCATGTGATATCCTGTGCTTTTCCCGCTGTTGCATGCGTCTTAATGTCCGTTCGCGCCGCTCGTCGTTGTCTTCATACTCGAGTTTCCTGAAGTACCTTGCCCGCGCCTCGGTTTCCCAGACGGGGTCAAAAGCTTCGTGTATCCCCCTGCTGTATTCATCAAGCCCTTCGGCCAGGTCGGTAAGGATGTTTTCCGAACCCGGATGGGTAGGTCTGGCCCCATGCTCTCTGACAAGCTCCCGGAGAACCGCCGGGTGGTCGATGATAAGGCAGGGGCACAGGAGATTGTCATCCTCATAAGGCTGCGCCTCCCTTATGTCCTTGAAAAAGGGGCTCTGCAAGACCTCAACGAGGCTCTTTTCCTTTATGTTGTCCACGGCGAAGTGGACGAAAACACAGGGCTCCACGTCACCGTTTGAGATTATGTGGAGATAGCGTGTGCCGCCTGCCATGCAGCCATCCACGTAGAGTCCGTCATTCCAGAAATCGCCTATGAAAACAGGATACTTCATTCGCCATTCCTCGACCTTTTCATGAAGCTTCGCCCTCTGGGTTGGCGTAGCCATATACTCAAGGTCGGGTTTTTCCCCTGTCGGAATGTATTGGAAGAACCATCCCAGCTTGCAGCCTTTTCCGAGCATCTCTTCTATAAACACGTCGCTTGCCAGGTAGTCTGCGCTGGTTCTGGTACAGGTAGCGCTGAATCCGTAAAGAATCCCTTTCCGGTTGAGCCGGTCGAAGCTTTCCATGACCTTGTCGTAAGTGCCCTCGCCCCTGCGGGAATCCGTCTCCTCACGGGTCCCTTCGACGGAAAGCACGGGAGCCACGTTCCCCATTGCGGCGAGGCGGTCCGTCACCTTCTCGTCAAGCAGCGTGCCGTTGGTGTAAACTTGGAAGAAACAGTCATCATGTTTTTGCCAGAGATCAAGCAGGTCGGACCTCACAAAACACTCACCGCCCGAGAAGGTGAAAAAGTACATGCCCAGTTCCTTGGCTTCGTTTATCACCCGGTCCAACACATCAAAGGAGAGGTCGTCTTCCTTCGAATAGGCCGAGGCGTAGCATCCCTTGCAATGCAGGTTGCAGCGCATGGTGGGGCTTATGACTATGAAATTGGGAAGGTGTACGCCTAACTGTTTTTCTTTTCTGTCGATCATGGCCCGGCCCAGGATGATGAAATTCACCAGAAAATTCATGATCATCTTTTTCCGGCAAATCGGGTTCAGCTCTGTAAACAAACGCTTGAATACACCTGCAAAGGGGTGATTTTCTCTCGCATACTGAGCCAGCGCCTTGGTAGTTTCCCTGTAGTACTTGTTCGGCGAAATTTTTGAAAGAGCTTCAAAGAGTGCGACCAGTTTTCTTTCGTCATCCTCTTCGGCCAGGCGTGCAACCTGGTCCAGTAGTGCTGCAGATACTAACCCTTTGAGCCTGTCCATGGCGGTCATGCCCATAACTGCATCCTCCTTCCTTAGCAAGGCATAAGACGGTATTCGAATTTTCGGCTCCGGATTCTTTCGCATCCGGTTCCGATCTGTTGTCCTGCTCTTTGCCCGTGCAGGATGGTGGCAAATACGGCAAATTTAAAATTTCTATTTTATTTATATTCTATCATTGCGTTTGTCTTTTGCAATCAGAACGGATCATTTCTCTCCCGGCAAAAGTGGAACAGGTATTATAATTTTTATGGAAGCAACAGGACTGGTTTTTCGGTGACTTTGATTTGAAAAGAGAGGAGCGATTTCCTTGATGAAAAAAACGGTTTTTACGGCACTCGTAGCGGTTTTGCTGGTGGGGCTGTTTTCTGCGGGGTCTTTGGCTCAGGAAAGCTGTCCTGTTCCGGCTGGGACCAAGGTAATTCTGCTGGAATCAAGCTGGTCTTTCGACCCTGAAGCCGGGCTGTTAAAAGGAACGGCGACGGTGTTCAATGCCTCGTCTTCGGATGCCATAGCACCGGGTGTAATGATCAGCCTGTACGACCTGCAAGGAGAGAAGTTCGATAGCTTCAACATAAGGGGCAAACATGCCCGGGTTGCACCTGGCGACAAAACGGAAGTCGAGTTCCAGGTTCAGCTTAAGGCCATCCCGTTGTCCGTGATGATTGGCCCGATCGAAGGGATGGCTGTTACCTGAGGATAGAAACAGCTGGCGCGTAGCGCCACTTTAGAATATAGGTGAAGAAAGGAGTTTGCTGCCATGAAGATGGACGAAATAATAGAAGAATTTGTCTGCAAACCTTCGAAGATAGCGGTCGTCGGAGCATCGCGAAATCGTGATCGCCCAGTATACGATGTAATGTCATACCTGAAGCAGCAGGGATTTGACTTGTACCCGGTCAATCCAGCTTCTGCGGGCGATACCATACTCGATTTGCCCTGCTATAAAAGCCTGAAAGAAGTTCCGGAAAAGGTGGATATTGTGGCCCTTTTCCTCTCGCCGAAAAACCAGGAGATCATTTTGGAGGATATCAGGGGTCTGGCATACAAACCTGTGGTATGGATGCAGCCTGGAGCGGAAAACGACGAGGCCGAGGACGCTTTGAAGCAGGAGGGATATGAAGTAGTCAAGGGTGCCTGCCTCATGATGACCCATCAGGTTTATTGTGGTGGTGGAGAGTAGTTAAAGGAAAAAGAAGCCAAGGTGCTTGACCTCGGCGGCCTGCGGGTTTAGTATATCGTCATAAGTTAGGCTAACCTAAAAAACAAGGGGCGATATAAATGCCGGCAAGAAAGGTTTATTTGGATCATTCGGCAACGACTCCGCTTGCCGCCGAAGTTTATGAAGCAATGAAGCCGTTTTTACAGGAACGTTATGGCAACCCTAACAGCCTTCACTCCTGGGGCAGAGAAGCCAGAAAGGCCGTCGACGAGGGCCGGGCTTCAATAGCAAGGCTTATAAATGCCGAACCCCGCGAAATAATCATAACGGGAGGCGGCAGTGAGGCGGACAATCTCGCCATAAAGGGGACAGCCTTCGCGCTCCAGGGCAGGGGAAGGCACATAATAACCTCGGCCATCGAACACCATGCCGTTATCGACACCTGTAAATGGCTGGAAAAACAGGGGTTTGAACTGACGGTGCTTCCCGTAGACGAGACGGGAATGGTAAGCATCGCCGACCTGGATGCGGCGATCAGGAAAGAGACCATACTCGTTACCATCATGTATGCCAATAATGAGGTAGGCACCATACAGCCGGTAAGAGAAATCGTCCGGACGGCCCGGGCGAAGGGCGTTCGGGTGCACCTCGACGGTGTGCAGGCGGTGGGGCACATCCCAGTGGATGTAAAAGACCTGGATGTGGATTTGCTGACCCTCTCCGCCCACAAGATGTACGGGCCGAAGGGTGTCGGGGCTCTTTACGTGAAGCGTGGAGTAAAACTGGCTCCGCTGGTACACGGTGGTGGGCAGGAATTCGGGCTCAGGTCCGGAACGGAGAACACGGCGGGTATTGTCGGATTCGGAGCAGCCGCGGAGCTTGCAAATCGGCGGCTTGAAGAGGGAGCCGCCGAAGAGGAAACCCGTTTGAGAGACCTGCTCATCAATGGCATTACCGAGAAAATCCCTAATGCCCATATAACGGGGCATCCAGTGGAGAGGCTCCCCTTTCATGCCAGTGTGTGTTTTGATTACATAGAGGGTGAATCCATGCTCTTGCGTCTTGATGCCGCCGGAATAGGGGCTTCGAGCGGGTCCGCGTGCACTTCGGGAAGCCTTGAACCCAGCCACGTGCTTTTGGCCATGGGCATACCTCATGAACTGGCCCACGGCTCTCTGCGCCTGACACTGGGGAAAGATACGACGGAGGAGGATATTCTCTACGTTCTTGAAATACTTCCCAGGGTGGTTTCGGACCTCAGGGCACTCTCGCCGCTTGGAAAAGAACTCTCATAACGAGGTGAAAGAATGATGTACTCGGAAAAAGTAATCGAATTGTTCATGAATCCCAAGAACGCAGGAAGGATGGACAACCCTGACGGCGTCGGCCAGGTAGGGAACCCGCAGTGCGGGGATATCATGAAGATCTATATCAAGGTAAAGGATGACCGTATCGAGGATATTTCTTTCGAAACCTTCGGATGCGCTTCGGCGATAGCCTCCAGTTCAATGGTCACCGAAATGGTTAAGGGGAAAACCCTTGACGAGGCACTCAAGGTGTCGAACAAGGACGTCATGGAGGAACTCGGCGGTCTCCCCCCTCAGAAAATACACTGTTCGCTTCTGGCCGAAGAAGGGATCAAGGCCGCCATAGAAGATTACAGGAAGAAAGCGGGTATAAAGTGATGGCTGAAGGCAAGGTGGTGGCCGTCTGCATGTCCGATAAAAAAGGCGTCCCCAAAAAAAACGTGGGCCAGGCTTTTCTGGAAGTAGGTAAAGGGCTTGTGGGAGACGCCCACGCGGGTTTCGCCCACAGGCAGGTAAGCATGCTTGCTCTCGAGGATATCGAAAAAATGAAAGAGAAACTGCCTGACCTTGAACCGGGCAGTTTCGCCGAAAACCTTACGGTCACCGGGGTGGATCTGGAAAATGTTGCAATTGGAGCCCGTTTCAGGGTCGGCGAGACCTTGCTGGCATTGACACAGATAGGCAAGGAGTGCCATACCAAATGTGCCATATATCACAAAACGGGAGACTGCATTATGCCCGCCAAGGGACTTTTCTTCGAGGTTATAGAGGGCGGCAGGGTAGCCGTGGGTGATAAGGTGAAACGGCTGGACTAGGCTTTTGCGCGTGGTTTAGCCTATTCACAGGTTTACACGTTCCGGCAGGTTGGGGTAATTGGTTCAACCTGCCGGATTTGTTTTATAATTATAAAACCCGCCACGTTTTTCAGGAGGCATTTAATGGGACCGATTGTTTTAACCAACATCAGGGTTCGGTACGGGGAAACGGACCAAATGGGCTTTGTCTTTAACTCCCATTATCTTTCCTGGTTCGAAATCGGCCGAACGGAGTATTGCAGGGCCCTTTCACGACCCTACAGGCTTTGGGAAGAAGGGGGCGTTTTCCTCCCCGTGGTCGAAGCCAATCTGCGCTTCAAGAATCCCTTGCGGTATGATGACATGGTATGCATAAAGACGAGCGTACGGGAGGTGACCCCTTACACTATCACTTTCACCTACAGGGTGATAAGAGAAGAGGATGGTCGACTCGCCGCCGAAGGCAGCACAAAGCACGCCTTTTGCGACAGGTCGGGAAAACTCGTCAGGGAGCCGGAGCCTTTTTATGGATGGCTTTTGGAACAGCTTGAACAAAGAAGGGAAGAGGTGGTTCCGCGTGAGCGAAAAACGGATTTTGCTCGGGAATGAGGCTATAGCCCGCGGGATTGTCGAGGCCGGGTGCGAGGTAGCAGCCGCGTATCCGGGAACGCCTTCCTCGGAGATCCTGCCGGCCGTTGCTTATTGGGCCGATGAACTTGGCACGAAAACCGCCGTGGAATGGGGCGCCAACGAAAAGGTAGCCTTCGAAATGGCCGCGGGCGCTTCTTTTGCGGGCAAGAGGTCCTGCGCCGTGATGAAACAGGTCGGACTGAACGTCGCGGCCGACCCTTTCATGAGCGTAGCCCATTTCAGGATCAAGGGAGGTTTCTTGCTGGTTGTAGCCGACGACCCGGGGCCTCACAGTTCTCAGACGGAACAGGACAGCAGGTTTTTTGCCATGTTCGCGAAGGTCCCCTGTTTCGACCCGTCAACAGCCGTGGAGGCCAGGGAAATGGTTTTCGACGCCTACGACTTGTCGGAAAGGCACGAGATAGTCACCATGCTCCGCCCGACCGTTCGGGTGGATCACTGCAGGCAGGACGTGGAATTGAAAGAGGTCCTGAAACTGGACAGGCCCGCAAACTTCGAAAGGGATGTGAGTCGGTGGGTATGCCTTCCGGCTTCAGTGCGTGTCAACCATCCGCTGCTTAACGAAAAGAATGATGCCATCAGGGAGGAATTCGAAAAGAATTTCGGCAAATACAATTACGAGGTTCCCTCGGATAAGCCGGCGAAACTTGGGATAATCGCAGGTGGTATCTCCTTTTCGATAGTCAGGGATGTCTTGCGGAGCATGGGAAGGGACGATGTCTCAATACTCAAGATCGGTACCCCCTATCCTCTTCCGGTAAAGATGGTAGAGGATTTCATCGCGCGCCACGACGATGTTCTGATCCTGGAGGAGACTTACCCGGTCATAGAGATGCAAATCCCTGACCGCACCAAGGTGAAAGGTAGATGGAACGGCTGGGTCCCCCGGGCGGGAGAGCTGCTGCCCGAAGTGGTAGAGGAAATTCTCTACAAGGCTTTGGGAGAAGAGACGCAAATCAAGGTGGATGAATACCTCAAGAAGGCGATCGAAGAGCTCGGCGCGACGCCCAGAAAGCCCATGCTGTGTCCCGGGTGTCCTCACAGGGCGAGTTTTTTCTCGATCCGCCAGGCCCTTCCAAAGTCTATAAACCCTTCGGACATAGGCTGCTATACCCTGGGAGTGAATCAGAAGGCTGTAGACGCCGTGGTCGACATGGGGGCCTCGATCACCCAGTCGTCGGGACTTTACATGGCTCACAAGGTGGACGGACAGGAACGACCGATAGTGGCCACCATTGGAGATTCGACATTTTTCCATATGGGTCTTCCCGGCTTGGTGAGCGCTGTTTACAACAGACACGCCTTTGTACTCGCCATTCTTGATAACAGCATTACCGCCATGACGGGCGGACAGTCCCACCCGGGCATCGGCGAGAAGCTGCGCAAGGGCGACCGGGGACGCAAGATCGATCTGGAGGATGCCGTAAGGGCCTGTGGCGTATCCTGGGTCAAGACTCTCGAGGCCTACGACGTGAAAAAGGGTAAAGAACTCGTCAAGGAGGCGTGGGAACACGCCAGGACCAACGAAGAACCTGCGGTTCTCATATTCAGACACCCCTGCATGCTCTTGAGGGTGGAACAGGACACGACCCCTGTGGCCGTAGACCATGAAAAATGCATAGGTTGCAGGTTCTGCATCGAAAACTTCAACTGTCCGGCGCTCGTTTTCGACGGCCAAAAGAAAAAGGCCTACATTGACGAAAGATTCTGCGTCCAGTGTGGGGTCTGCATAAATGTCTGCCCCCACGGCGCCATAAACGCCTTGGAAAGGGAGGAGGCGTAACAATGCAGTACGTCATAGTCGGCATCGGCGGCCAGGGGATCCTGTTTTCAAGCCGCGTTCTCGGACACATAGCCATGTCAAGGGGCGAAACCGTAATAGGGAGCGAAGTCCATGGAATGGCGCAACGGGGAGGTTCCGTGGTCAGTCACTTCAAGGTAGGCGATTACGCGAGTCCCCTTGTAAAGACAAAAGAGGCCGATACGCTTCTTGCCTTTGACCAGAACGAGGGCTTCAGGAACCTTCATTTTCTCAAGGATGGGGGCAAGGCGGTCGTCAATATCCACGACAAAAAGGCGCTTGAAAACGCCAATCTCAAAAAATACATCGAGGAACGGTCCATAGGGATTTGTCCCATAGAGGGGTACGAGATTCTCAAAAAGCACATGGGTGGCAAATTCCTTTTCCTGAACGTGCTTATTCTAGGCGCCATGTGCGGTATCGGGGCGGGGGACGTGACCATAGACGAAGTCCGCCGGGCCGTCAGGGATCTGGCTCCGCCGAAACATGTGGATGCCAATCTGAAGGTGGTCGACCTGGGATATGACGCTGCAAAACGATAAAATCTGCGACATGAAAGCGGGGTCCCGGGTCGGGACCCCGCTTTTTTTACGCGAACATGGACATGGTGTTTCAGGTTGCCGGAATCGGAAAAGAGCCTACTCCATGGTCGAGTTGATGCTTTGCCTTCTTTTATGGGCCGCTTTTGCGGGGGCTGTTTTGACGACCTTCCTGCCTTCTTACATGGAAGAAAGAAACCGGCAGGTTGCCTTGCGTGAGGCCGAAAATATAACCCGCTGGATCCAGCGGACCCTGATAAAAGCCTGCATCGAACGAAGGTCTTTCAGGATTAAATACCATACCGGAAGGCAGGATTTTATACGAATACTTTGGTTTAACCCAAACAGGAATGAAACCTACAATACCCGAGGGCGTTGCTGGGTAAAGGTCGACTCGAAGGCGAGTATTACGCCTAGTTATACCCCGGCATGGCACACGATGACGCCGGCTGTTACTTTCAACATTTACACCACGGGCGACAAATACAGCACGGAAAGGCCGGTGGCTAGAATCACCATCTCCGGTTATTGCCTGGTAACCCTTAATGAGGTTCAATAAGAAACTATGTTGAAAAAGAAGTTGACAGCATGTATAACTGGAATCGTCACTGTCGATGGACAGTACATCAAACTATGTCCTGTACCGGAATACTCCTTTTCCGCGAGATCGGGTCACAGGAGCGGGAGGCAATGTGCATGGCCATAAAACCATGGTGGAAAGAAACACTTGAGACGATACTTTGGGCTCTCGTTCTCGCCCTTATCTTGCGGACCTTCGTGGTACAGGCCTTCTGGATTCCCAGCGGTTCGATGATTCCGACGCTGCTTCCGGGAGACCGCGTGCTGGTGGCGAAATTCTGGTACACATTTAAAGAGCCCAAAAGAGGGCAGATAGTTGTTTTCGAGTACCCGGTGGACCCTAAGCGGGATTTCGTCAAAAGGGTAATTGGCCTGCCCGGTGAAGTGGTCGACATCCGGGACGGGGTGGTCCATATCAACGGAGACCCTTTGTCTGAGCCGTACGTGCAGTATCACGATTCCTTCGACATGAAAGCGATCAAAGTCCCTCCGGAGGAATATTTCGTGATGGGGGACAACCGGCCCAATTCACAGGACAGTCGTTTTTGGGGGTTTGTCCCAAAGACGAATATAAAGGGACCGGCCTTTTTCAGGTACTGGCCGATTACCAGGCTGGGGGGACTGTACTGATATGCCCAGAACCGTCTGGTTCCCCGGGCACATGGCAAAGGGCCTCAGGCAGCTGAGGTCGCTTCTGGACAAATTGGACGTCCTTGTCGAAGTTCGTGATGCCCGAGCCCCCGAAGCTACGGCATCCCCCTTTTCCGCCCAGGCCGAAAAGGTAAAACCCCTCTGGGTTGTCCTCTCGAAAAGGGATCTCGCCGATGAGGATGTGACGAAACGATGGATCCGTTTCTACCGGGATCAGGGGAAAATGGCCTGGGCTTTTGATCTCAGACGGACACAGCTAAAGCCTTTCCTCGCCGCAGTTGAAATGAAAAAGCCCGTTCACCGTGAACTCCGACTGGCGGTGATTGGCGTTCCCAATGTCGGAAAATCCATGTTTTTAAACCTCGTTATAGGTAAAAAGGCCGCTCCCACGGGCGCCGTTCCCGGTGTCACTCGTGGCGTTTCCTGGTATCGCGGCCGTGGGTTTTTGGTAGTCGATTCGCCCGGGATCGTCGATCCCAAGTCGGATGCCGCCGTTCACAGGCTTTTGGCCTGGCTTGCGGGATCACGCTCCGACGTGATCGGCGGTTACGAGTCGGTTGCTCTGGATTTTATTTCATACATACAAGAGAGGGGCCTCTGGGAGAAGACCCTGGGCAATTTGGGGGTCGAAGGGCCTGCGCTTTCTCCCGAGGATATTCTCTTCAATGTCGGAAAACGTCTCGGTTGCCTGGTAAAGGGGGGCAACGTGGACCTTGAAAGAGCGGGCAAGATGCTTGTCGATTCTTTCGCGGCGGGCAAGCTTGGCAGGGCAAGCCTGGAAGCGCCCGGTTTCGTGGCATTCGGTGATCGTCAATGATTGTCGCCGGGGTGGATGAGGCTGGCAGAGGTCCCCTTGCGGGGCCCGTGGTAGCCGCGGCGGTGGTGTTGTCGAGAGAGGAACGTGAACATCTCGTCGCCGTGGGGTTGAAGGATTCCAAAAAACTGACTCCTTCAAGGCGCGAGAAGATCTTTTGCGCCATGCTGGAAATGGGGATCGTCTGGAGGGCGCAGGCGGCCTCGCCGGCAAGGATCGACAGGGACAACATCCTTCGTGCCTCGCTCTGGGCCATGGCGCGGTCTGTTTCATGTCTTCCGGTTTTGCCCGATCTGGTCGTGGTGGATGGAAATATACCCATCCCTTTGCGGGGCTTGAAGCAGAAAACGCTGGTGGCCGCAGACGATAAAGTGCCGGCAGTGGCCGCCGCTTCCGTGGTAGCCAAGGTCCTCAGAGACAGGACCATGGCGGCCTTTGCGAAACGTTACCCGGATTACGGTTTTGAAAGGAACAAGGGATACCCGTCCAGGGAACACAGGGAAGTACTTGAAAGAATGGGCCCCTGTCCGCTTCACCGGCGGACTTTTGGTCCCTGTGGTAACCGCCGTTGAACCATTCCGGGAACATAAACTTTCAAAACACCTGGTATTAACGAAAAACAAGGAAGGGATTCGCGATGGCAAGGCATCTTGACCTCGGCGTTGCCGGTGAAACTTTGGCCCAAAAAGCCCTGGAGGACAGGGGGTACAAAGTTGTCGATCGAAACGTGCGGCTCAGGTCGGGCGAGCTGGACATGGTGGCTTTTGACGGGGACGAGCTGGTAGTGGTTGAAGTCCGGACTCGGAGTGTGGGGAAAATGGCGCCTCCCGAGACGACGGTGGGCCCCAGGAAGCTCCGGAAGCTTGTTCGAACAGGCAGGTGGTATGTCCTGAACAAGGGCTGGGAGGGGCCGTGGCGCATAGACGTGGTGGCCGTAACGGTAAAGGGAGACAAAAACCCGGAAGTCGAGATCTTTCGGGATGTGACGATGGGGTTGATAGAACAGTGAGTGCTTTCGGAGTAACCCTTCAAGGGATCGAGGCGCGGAAGGTAGAAGTGGAGGTGGAGATTACGGGAGGGCTTTTTTCGATCTCCGTAGTCGGCCTTCCCGATGCTTCCGTCAGGGAGGCCCGAGAACGCGTAAGGGCGGCTTTGCGGTCCGTAGGCATGTCGGTGCGGGGGCGAGTAGCAATAAACCTGGCACCTGCAGACCTCCCGAAGGAAGGAGCTTTGCTGGATCTTCCCATGGCCGTGGGTATCGCAAGGGCCATGGGAGAAATACCGCCTGTAGGGGAGGCCATCTGCATGGGCGAACTTGCCCTGGACGGCAGGATAAGGCGGGTCAGGGGCGCCGTGCCGGCTGCTATCCTTGCAAAAAAGGCCGGTCTGCCCCTTTTCGTTCCCGAGGCCAATGCGCGGGAAGTTTCGCTTGTTTCAGGAGTCACGGCCTATGCTGTTTCGAGCCTGGGTAGCCTTTTCGCCCATTTCAGGGGAGAAAGGGCGTTAAATCCCGTAGAAGGCGGTTACGTAGGCGATGCGAAAATAGAAGCCGAACCGGACCTTGCCGACATAAAAGGACAAGCCCAGGCGAAACGGGCCCTCGAGATAGCTGCGGCCGGTGGGCACAACCTGATCCTGGTAGGTTCACCGGGGTCGGGAAAAACCATGCTGGCCAAATCGCTCAGGGGGCTGCTCCCGCCGCTTTCCGACGAAGAGGTGATGGAGACCCTTCTGGTAAGAAGCACCGTGGGGCTTCCGCCTGAAGAAAGCAGGACGAGGCCTTTCCGCATGGTACATCACACGGCCACTACAGTCTCCATCTGCGGGGGCGGAGCAACCCTTAAGCCGGGCGAAGTAAGCCTCGCTCATCGCGGTGTGCTGTTTCTTGACGAATTGACGGAATTCAGAAGGGACCTGCTGGAAGCGCTTAGACAGCCTCTGGAAGACGGAAACATAGTCGTGAGCAGGGCCTCGGGCAGTGTCGCCTATCCGGCGAGAGTCCTCCTCGTGGCTGCCTGCAACCCGTGCCAGTGTGGGTATTACGGCGACCCGGAAATCCCCTGTCGGTGCCCGTCGGGAGCCCTGGAGCGATACCAGCGCAAGCTTTCCGGTCCAATAATCGACAGGATCGACCTGCATGTGGCGGTCCCCAGGCTGACTCCTGAAGAACTGGTCCAGTTCGAAAGAGACAACTCGAGAACCAGCGCTTCCGTAAGAGAGCAGGTCACGAAGGCACGCGACCTGCAGCTGGATCGCTGGAGAGCCTTCGGGTTTACGAACAACGCCGAAATCCCCGAAAAAATACTTAAAAAACACCTCGGAGTGAAAAAGGAAAGCCGGAATTTCCTGAGAGAAGCAGCAGGCAGGCTCAGGCTTTCCGGGAGAGGTTTATCGAGAGTTTTGAGAGTGGCAAGAACTATCGCCGATCTGGACGGGGATGAAATGGTCGAGTCTGGCCACCTTTCCGAAGCCCTGGCGTACCGCGAAGGGGCGAACATGCCATGGACCGTCTGAATTGCCTTGTCCTTTTGAATGGTCTTTTCAGCCGAGAACTCGCGGGCTCCTGCACGCAAAGGGGTTTTTTGCCCGAAGAAGTAGTCTCCGGAGGGACGGTCCTGTGGCGTGACCTGGGCTGCTCCCAAAAGGCTGCCGTTTTGCTTGAAAAAAGAATCCGGGAGGGCTGGGCCGAAAAAGAGCTGGAAAAATGCGATAAAACGGGTGTTTCCGTCGTTCCCTGGGGGGCGGAAGATTACCCTGATTCTTTGAGGCGGCTTCCGGACCCGCCCCTTGTCCTTTATCGAAAAGGCTCGTCTTTGGTCAAAAAAGGGGTCGGTATTGTCGGCACAAGACGTTGCAGCACCTACGGCCGTAACGTAGCGAAAGAACTGGCCTCCAGGCTGGCCTTTTGCGGCAGGATGGTTTTAAGCGGCGGTGCCAGGGGCATAGATACGGCGGCCCATGAGGGGTGTATCGAATCGGGGGGTAACACCCTGGCTGTGCTTGGAACAGGAGTCGACAGGATTTACCCCGCAGCAAACCGAGCCCTTTTCGAGGCCATAATGGAAAAGGGGGCTCTTTTGTCCGAATTCCCGCTGGGCTTTCCGGCCAGAAACTGGACGTTTCCGAGGCGAAACCGGATAATTGCGGCCCTTTCGTCGCCCCTGGTCGTTGTTGAGGCACCTCAAAAAAGCGGGGCACTGATAACCGCAAGGCTCGCCCTTGAGGCGGGACGGGATGTCTGGGCTGTTCCCGGCAGGATCACGGAGTCATTATGCGGCGGGTCCAACGGACTGATAGCCGATGGTGCTTATCCTCTCGTCGACGTGGATGAATTCCTGGCACATGTGTCCGGAACCCAGCGCCTGCTTGATTTACCTCCCGATCATGGGCGTAACCTTTCCGAAAAGGAACAAAGGGTGTACGAGTTACTTGGAGAAACCGGAGGGCGGACGGTTGACAACATCGCGGTCGACGCTAAAATGAGCGCGACCGATGTTTTGAGGATTTTGGGAATTCTCTCAGTTGAAGGCCTTGTACGTCACGATGGCGGAGGAAGATGGAGTGCCGCCGAAAAAGCGGGTGCCAAAACCCTATAAGGAGGAGGCATGTTAATGCCTGTTCGTTACATACCGGAATACGAACGAAGATACCTGACCGAGGAGGCCCTGGCCCTGGCATATTCCGTCTGCGCCGATGGAGCTTTTTCACAGGAGCTTGTCGAACAGACCCTTACGGAAGCCGTCAAGTTCGGGCAATCGGGAGGCCAGCCCGTGGACGCCGGGCTTTTCGAGGCGCTCCTTTGGGCCGTGTGCGATAATGACTTGAAGCGGTCCCCGGGAGAAAACCTTTTCGACGACACTACGGCGCCATACGTATCCTGACGGGGAGTTTTGTTATGATTGCCGAAAGCAACACGAAAAATAAAGACAGACACGCTTCCGATAAAAGCAAAAAAAACAAGCCCACATCGAGCAAAAAAGACCCTGGGAAAACGCTGGTAATAGTTGAGTCACCCTCAAAGGCAAAAACGCTGAAAAAACTTTTGGGCAAGGGATATGACATCCAGTCCAGCGTCGGACATATACGGGATCTGCCCAAAAGCCGCCTCGCCATAGACATTGAAAACGATTTTACCCCCGAGTATATCCTCATAAGAGGCAAGGGAAAAACCGCGGCAGAACTTAAAAAACGAGCCGCGCAAAGCGATCGGGTGCTGCTTGCATCGGACCCAGATCGTGAAGGCGAGGCCATAGCCTGGCACCTGGCGGATGTTTTGGGGCTCGACCCAAATGCTCCGTGCAGGGTTCGGATGTACGAGATCACCCCTCAGGGTGTTGAGGAAGCCTTCAGGGAAGTCACCGGAGTAGACATGGCCAAAGTAGATGCACAGCAGGCCAGGAGGGTTCTCGACAGGCTGGTGGGATACAAGCTGAGCCCTCTTCTGTGGAGGAAAATAAAGCGAGGCCTTTCGGCCGGGCGTGTCCAGTCGGCGGCGCTTCGAATCATCTGCGACAGGGAAGAAGAGATCGAGTCTTTCGTGCCGCAGGAATATTGGAACCTTACGGTTTCCGCCGGGACGACCGATGGCAGGGCCTACAGTTTCCGGGTCGACAAGCGGGACGGTAAATCCCTCATTAAGGACGGGAAAACTCTCCTGATTTCAAGCGAGGAAGAGGCCCTGAAAATAGAAAGGGAAATCCGTTCTAATCCTCTGGAGATAGTGGATTTCGTAGCAAAGGACGGCAAACGGAAACCCCCACCGCCCTTCAAGACCAGTTCCCTGCAGCAGGAGGCGTCAAGGCGCCTTAATTTTGCCCCAAGGCGCACAATGTCCCTCGCGCAGAGCCTTTATGAAGGTGTGAGCGTACCGGGACGGGGTACCATAGGACTTATCACCTACATAAGAACCGACAGCCTTCGTTTGTCTCAGGCGGCCGTTCAAAAGGCGAGGCAATTGATTCGCTCCAGGTATGGCGAAAGATACGTTCCCGAAAAACCACAGGTTTTCGAGGGTAAATCGCGATCGCAGGATGCCCACGAGGCCATCAGGCCGACCGAGGTGTCGATCACCCCTGAAGATGTAAAAGACCATCTTGACCGTGACCAGTTCAGGCTTTACGAGCTAATATGGAAACGCTTCGTAGCCTGCCAGATGGCTCCGTCCGTTATCGCGAGGACTACTGTGGAAGCTCGCGCCGGCAGCATCGGGATGCGGCAGTCGGGAGTCACCGTGCGGTTCGAGGGATGGGGCGCCGTCTGGCCCCTTGACATGAAAGAAGAAGCCCTTGCCGAGGCGGAAAAAGGTGAAAGGCTGCAGGTAAAAGAGATCAGGAAGGAACAGATGTTTACGCGTCCGCCCGCGAGGTACAACGAGGCGGGGCTCATCAAGGTACTGGAGGATAAAGGCGTCGGAAGGCCTTCCACCTACGCCGCCATTGTGCAGACTCTTTATGACAGGCGATATGTGATAAAAGACGAGGAAAAGCGGATGAAGCCCACTGCCCTTGGGCGGACCGTGGACGGGTTTCTCAAGGAGCATTTCCCCCATATTGTGGATGTGACTTTTACCGCCGGCATGGAGGAAAATCTCGATGAGGTGGAAAGTTCCAGGCGGCGATGGGTGGAGGTTGTCAGGGAGTTTTGGGACGATTTCTTTTCTACCCTTTCCGAGGCCGACGAAAAAGCAAAAAGAGTCCCTCCGCCTCCGCCCGAGCCTGTTGGTGAGGATTGTCCGCAATGTGGCAGACCTCTTGTGAAAAGATGGGGTCGATTCGGAGAGTTTATAGGATGTTCCGGTTATTCCGACAAGGAGAACAAGTGCACCTACACACGACCCATAGTCGACACGCTGGGTGTAAAGTGCCCCAAGTGCAAGGAAGGGGAAGTGGTGCGCAGAAAGGGGAAGAAAGGGCGACCCTTTTACGGTTGTTCCAGGTACCCCGACTGCGATTTCGTCTCGTGGCAGCAGCCGACAGGCGAAGAATGCCCCAATTGCGGGGGAGTGGTGGTTATTAAGGGCCGTAAAAAGGAACGCGTTTGCAGTGTTTGTGGCTGGAAAAAAGCGAAAAAGAAGGAAGATGGCGATGAGTGAGGACGCCACGGCGGTAACGGTCATAGGAGCAGGGCTTGCCGGAAGCGAGGCCGCATGGCAGTTGGCGCAAAGAAACGTACCGGTGAGGCTTGTGGAAATGCGTCCCGGCGTAATGACGCCGGCCCACAAGACCGGAGGGTTCGCAGAGCTCGTATGCAGCAATTCCCTTGGGGCTGACGTGGCGACCAGCCCTGGGGGGATACTGAAACGCGAGCTTAGACGATGCGGGAGCCTGATAGTCGAATGCGCCGACGAGGCAAGAGTCCCGGCTGGTCGAGCCCTTGCGGTGGACCGGGAGATCTTTTCCCGATTAGTGACGGAACGATTCGAGTCTCATCCGATGATACAAACAGAAAAACGGGTCGTGGAGGAAATCCCGCCGGGTCCGGCGATAATAGCGACTGGGCCTCTCACGGCTGATTCGCTCGCCGAAAGCCTCAAGAACGCGATTGGCGAGGGGTTTCTTTATTTTTTCGATGCCGTCTCTCCGGTTGTAACCGCCGAGTCGATCGATATGAGACTTGCTTTTGTCGGCAGCAGGTGGGGCCAGGGAGACGATTACATCAACTGCCCCATGGATGAAAAGGAATATTACGCCTTCCAGGAAGCCCTGGCCAATGCCGAACGCATGCCACTCCATGAATTCGAAAAAAACAGCCCCTTCTTCGAAGGTTGTCTTCCCATCGAAGTAATAGCGAGTCGCGGCAGGGATACCTTGCGTTTCGGCCCCTTAAGGCCTGTAGGCCTTGAAGACCCCGAAAAAGGAAAGAGGCCTTTCGCCGTCGTGCAGCTGCGGCAGGAAAACCGTTCCAAAACCCTGTACAACCTAGTGGGTTTTCAGACAAACCTGCGCTGGCCGGAACAGGACAGGGTCTTCCGGCTCATACCGGCACTTCACGACGCCGAATTCGTACGGTACGGCGTGATGCACAGAAACCTGTACGTCAACGCCCCCAGGACGCTCGACGGATACCTGCGAATAAAGGGCCTTAAGGATATTTTCCTCGCGGGACAGATCACGGGTGTGGAAGGATACATGGAAAGCACGGCCATGGGGCTTGTAGCCGCCCTGAATATGGTTGCCCTTTTGAGAAACAGGCCCTTTCCCGAGTGGCCGCCCGAGACCGCCGTCGGAGCCCTGTTGAATCATCTGACCGAAGATCCCCCCCATGGCAGGTTCCAGCCGATGAACATCAATCTTGGTCTCTTTCCCCCAATTCCCCAAAGAATCAGGAAAAGGACCGAAAGGTGCCTCCGCTTCGCCGAACGGGCGGAAACGGCCCTTTCGAAGGTACTGCCCGCAATAGAACGGGATTTGTAGTACCTGTGGAAAAGTTCCGAATTTTCCTCAATTTGTATCCTGTTCAGAATATTATGGTAGATCCCACACAAAATGCTACAATATTCGTATGGGTGATACGATAGCGTCCAGCGTGGACGCCTACCTGGAGTACCTTAAATACAGCCGAGGCTCGTCAAATCATACCGTGGTCAATTACGCCGTCGACCTGTCGCAGTTTTCCGAGTTTCTGGAAAGCCTCGATGTAAAGTGTCCCGCCGAAATCAGGCACACCCACGTGAGGAGCTTTCTTCGCGAAGTCGTGGGTTATGGTTATGCCAGGAGTTCGGCGGCCAGAAAACTTTCGTCTATCAAGGGCTGGACGTCTTTTCTCAAGGAGCGGGGGGAAATCTCTTCCGACCCTGCTTCGGGTGTTCGGGGACCGAGGCTTCCCAGAAAACTCCCAAGGGCCATTACCCCCGAGGAGGTAACAAGGCTGATCGAGGAAGGGCCCAGCGGGAAATACGCGACAAGAGACAGAACGATTCTAGAGATCCTTTACGGCTGCGGACTAAGAGTGGCCGAAGCCGCAAGCCTCAAGTGGGAACAGGTGGACCTGGACGAAAGATGGATCCGCGTCCGGGGCAAGGGAGACAAGGAACGCATGGTCCCGATGGGCCGCTGTGCCGTAGAAGCTCTTTCTAACTGGAGAATGTCCCTTGATATGGACGAACCCTTTGTTTTTCCCGGAGAAAAGGGTGGTCCGCTGGCGGCAAGAACCCTTCACAGGGTCGTCACAAGGGCAGCCAGGCGGGTTGGGCTTGTGGAGGTGACCCCTCACGTTCTCAGGCACAGTTTCGCCACCCATATGCTTGAACGAGGCGCCAGCCTGCGGGTCCTGCAGGAACTTTTGGGCCATGAGAGTCTTGTGACGACCCAGCGCTACCTCAAGGTTACTGCAGAACAGCTTAAAAAAAGTTATATTCGGGCCCACCCGAGGGCCGGAAATGGAGGAGAAGGTTTTGAAGGGGACTACGATTCTGTGTGTACGTAGAAACGGTATGGTTGCCATGGCTGGAGACGGGCAGGTCACCCAGGGCGACCAGATAATAAAGTCAGGTGCCAGAAAGGTCCGAACTCTTTATGGGGGACGTATCATAAGCGGATTCGCGGGAGGAACAGCCGACGCGATGACACTTCTGGAACGTTTCGAGAAACAGCTTGACGAACACTCGGGGAACCTGATGAGAGCCGCCGTAACCTTGGTGAAAGACTGGCGGACCGACAGGGCCTTGCGTCGCCTGGAGGCGATGATGCTCGTTGCTGACAAGGATCAGACGCTTCTTTTATCAGGGGCGGGTGATATTCTTGAGCCGGAGGGACAAGCGGCGGCCATAGGATCTGGCGCCGGGTATGCCCTGGCTGCCGCAAGGGCGTACCTGGAGTCCACAGAGGCCCAGGCGGACTGGATCGCCAGACGTTCCCTCGAAATCGCTGCGGAAATATGCATCTACACGAACGACTCGATTGCCCTGGAGGTGCTGAAATAGTGACGTTATATTCCGAAGAGGCCCTCACTCCGCGCAAAATAGTCGAATACCTGGGGCGTTATATAGTGGGTCAGGACAAGGCCAAGCGGGCCGTTGCCATTGCACTGAGAAACAGGTTCAGGAGACGGCGGCTTCCTCCGGAGATAGCCAAAGAGATCGTCCCCAAGAACATACTCATGGTAGGGCCGACGGGCGTTGGAAAAACCGAGATTGCCAGAAGGCTTTCGGAGCTCGTGAAAGCTCCCTTTGTAAAGGTGGAGGCCACCAAATATACAGAGGTAGGCTACGTGGGGCGGGATGTGGAGTCCATGATCAGGGACCTGGTTGAAAGGTCGGTCCAGATGGTTCGGGAGCGCAAAACCGCCGAAGTCCAGGAAGAAGCCGAGGCCAGGGCAGAAGAAAGACTGCTCGACGCGCTTCTGCCGCCGAGAAGGGCCAAGGAACGGGTAGCCGACGTGATGAGCTTTTTTACGGGTCAGACCGAGCGGAAAGAAGAGCCTTTGAGTGAAGAAGATCAGCGCCAGGAACGCCAGCGTACGGCCACGAGGGAACGGCTCAGGCAGATGCTGAGAGAGGGCAAACTTGATGGGCGGGAGGTAGAGATAGAGGTTTCCGAGTCCCTGCAAGCGGGAATTCCCCTGATCGGCGGCCCTGGTATGGACGAGATGGGCATGAACCTCGGCGAGATGCTCAGTGGCATACTCCCAAAAAAGAAAAAACGGACCAGGACGACCGTCAGCGACGCGAGAAAAATCCTCCAGGCCGAAGAGGCGGAGAAGCTTGTGGATCAGGAATCCGTCGCCCAGGAAGCGCTGGAGAAAGCCCAGGAAGAAGGAATCGTGTTCATCGACGAACTAGACAAGGTGGCGGCGACAGGTTCGGCGCACGGGGGGCCCGATGTCAGCCGAGAGGGCGTGCAGCGTGACCTGCTTCCCGTGATCGAGGGATGCAACGTTAACACCAAGTACGGCCCCGTGAGAACAGACCATATCCTCTTTATCGCAGCCGGCGCCTTTCAGAAGGTGAAACCCTCCGACCTCGTACCGGAACTTCAGGGCAGAATTCCCCTGAGAGTCGAACTTAATCCCCTTTCCGAAGAAGACCTTGCCAGAATACTGGTGGAGCCCGAAAATAGCCTTATTCGACAGTACCAGGCCCTTCTTTCCACAGAAGAAGTATCGCTTGAGTTCGGTGACGATGCCATTCGGGAAATCGCTTCCCTTGCCGCCAGGATGAACCGCGAGATGGAAAACATAGGCGCAAGAAGACTGCATACGATGATGGAAAACCTCCTGGAGGATCTGCAATTTGAAGCACCCGAGATGCGTGGACAGCGAGTCCTGGTGGATGCCCGCTTCGTTCGCGAACGTCTCGAACGCCTGGTTGCCGATTCCGACATGCGCCGGTACATGTTGTGATGTTCGGCAAAAGCGTATCGAAGAGAGGGCTTTCTGAGAGGATGAAAAAAGAAATGCCGATGAGAACACCAAAAGAACTGATCGAATCGAGGGCAAAAATCATAAACATATCGGCCATGCAGGACCTTCTGGAAAAAACCAGGGCCGTGAACAGGATGCTTCAGAGCAAAAAAAGCACCGGTAGCCATAACTTTCAGAAACTGGCCAAGCTGCTGTGCGAACAGTCCACCGCGAATGTCTACATGATCGACAGACAAGGCAGGATTCTTGGTTACGGCTGGACCAGCGAATATGACTGCGACATCATGGAGAACCTGCTCGAATCGGGATACATGCCGGAAGAATACGTGGACAAGCTCAACGAGATTAATGAGTCTGTCCTGAATCACACTGATCATGGTCTTTGTGCCTACTCCAACGAACCGTGTACCTATTCGAACAAACATGTAGTATATGTTCCGATCAACGGCGGGGGAGAAAGGCTCGGCACGCTGATTCTGGCGCGTTTCGGCTACCCCTTCGACACCAGGGATCTGGTGCTGGGCGAGTATCTCGCTACCGTCGTCGGGCTTGAAATCCTTCATGACCGTGCCAGGCAGATAGAAAAAAGAGCCCACGAGAACCTGGTGGTTCAGATGGCCCTGAGGGCCCTTTCCTATTCAGAGGTGGAATCTATAAAGCACATCGTCCGTGAACTTGGAAGCGAAGAAGGCGTGGTAGTGGCAAGTAAAGTCGCCGACGAGGCAGGCGTTACGCGAAGCGTCATCGTCAACGCGCTGAGGAAACTGGAAAGCGCCGGCGTTATAGAAAGCCGGAGCCTGGGGATGAAAGGAACCTACGTCAAGATCCTGAATCCTCTTTTTATGGAGCGGATAGGTTTTCCCGAGGACTGACCCGTCTGGCGGAAAATGCTATACTTGTGCGCGTCAGGGCCATTAGCACGGAGGTGATCGGTCGCACAGGCAAGTTTTGACGTTCGTTTGGTACAGGCCGTAATCTATGATTTAAAAAATGGGCGAATCTATTGGAGGTATTCGAATTTCATGGAGCAACAGAACAATTCACGGCAGGCGACCGTCAACGTCGGTGATATCGTGACGGGGACCGTAGAGCAGATAATGCCCTTCGGAGCCTTCGTCAGGCTGTCGACCGGTCAGAAGGCGATGGTTCACATTTCCGAACTGTCCCACGATTTCGTCAAGAAAGTTGAGGACGTCGTTTCGCTCAAACAGGAAATCCGTGCGAAAGTGGTAAAGATCGACGAAAAAGGTCGGATAGACCTTTCCATCAAGAAGCTGCAGCCAAAGCCCGACCGCCCGCGTCCACAGCGCGATGCCGGCGGAGGGGATGACTTTGAAAAGAAACTGGCATCTTTCCTTAAGGCAAGCGACCAGAAAATTTCAGACCTCAACAAAAAGGCAAAAGACAGCCGCGGAAGCAGGGGCAGAGGGAAAAAGTAGCCTCATGAGACCCCTTATTGCCGTGGCGGGGGGCGCGAAGCCCCCTCTTTTTTTTGAAAGGCCGGGGCCGACGGACCTCAAGACGATCAAGGCCCAAATGGCGGGTCGCAAATTTGATGAAAAAATAATTCTGGGCATCGCATGCCGGTGTCTTTGGCATGCACCTTCTGTAGTTCTTTGTCGCCCGCTTTACAGGGGAAAACCTTTCCCTACTACGTTCTGGCTCTGCTGTCCTCATGCCGTGAAATCTTGCGATTCACTTGAGGCCGCTGGGGGTGTCAGGGAGCTTGAGGTGTTTCTTGAAAAAATGCCTGATGCGTGGAGAGCCTATGAGTTGTGGCACTCTCTTTTGCGAATAGCTCTTGTATCCAAATCCGAGCGGCGGTTTCTCGCTTCCAGGAGGAAAGCAATGTGGGAAAGCATCCGCAAGGGAAGAGTCGGCGGCACAAAGGATACTTCAAAGGCAAGGGTAAAATGCCTTCACCTGCAGACGGCTTCGTGGCTGGCGCTGGGGTATCACCCCGCGGCCCGATGGCTTGAACAAAGAATACCCGTAGCCTGCGGGATCGATGAAGAATATTATCCGTGCAGAAAGACAGGGAAGATTTACCCATGACCACCGCTTTCGGAGCTATAGACCTTGGGTCCAATTCGGTGCGCTGTTTAGGGGTGGTCCATGAAGGCCGAAGGCTAAAATACCTCCTTTCCGGCCGTTGGGTCAGCCGACTTTCCGAGGGAATAAACGACGAAGCTAAAAATTTTTCACCGAAAGCTTTAAAGCGCACGCTGCAAGCCCTTTCCGAGGCCGCAAAAATGCTTGAAGAAAGCGGTATCCTCCCACGTAGAACGCGTTTTTTCGCCACCGAAAGCCTCAGGTCGGCAGAGGGGGTAAAAGATGTTATCCCCGTGATGGAAAAAACGGTCGGGTTACCGCTTCAGGTGGTTTCCGGAGAAGAAGAAGCCAGGCTTAGCCTTGAAGGAGCCCTTTTGGGGGTAACGGGGGCTGATGCCGTGTTCGACCTTGGGGGAGGGAGCCTCGAGCTTGCCTGTGAGGGATTTGCAAGGTCTTTCAGATTGGGAGCCGTCAGGATGGCGTCAATTTACGGGGACGACGCTTCAAGCATTTTGAAGCATGCCCGCACAATCCTTCGCGACCTTCATGGCCGCCCTGGTAAACTCATAGGAGTCGGCGGCACCTCATCGTCTGTAGCCATGATGATGCGGGAGATCCCCTGGCGTGATTATCATCCAGCCAGGGTACACCTGTGCGAAATAAGAAAAAGCAAGCTTGCCCACTTGTGCCGAAACCTCGCGGCGATGGATTTGTCCGCAAGGCAAAGGGTTACAGGACTTGAGCCGTCGAGGGCCGACATAGTCGTCCCGGGCATTTGCGTCATCGAGGTGCTCCTGGATTGCCTGGGACTCGACGCTTATATACATGGCGAAACAGACATCCTTTGGGCGGTTTGCTCGTCGGCAGCGGCGGAAGAAGGCCTTGAAACGGACGTCGCGGTATTTTGAAACAACTTTTGGAGGCGATCTTTTATGTGGCACGGACGGTTTCGTGAAGATACGGCGGAAATTGTCCAACAATTCACCCAGTCCCTTGACCTGGACTGGCGACTGGCTCCTTTCGACATTTACGCAAGCATTGCCCACGCAAGAATGCTGGCCGAAGTTAAACTGATAACCCCTGAAGAATCCGGGAAAATAGAAGAAGGGCTGAGACAGGTTCTGGAAGAAATCCGGCAGGGGGCCTACACTCCGTCGCTTTCGTTGGAGGATGTTCACATGAACATCGAGGCAAGGCTAACGGAAATAATCGGGCCCGTGGGAGCGAAACTTCATACCGGCAGGAGCCGAAACGACCAGTCCGCAACGTCGGTGAGGCTGTTTTTGAGAAAAGAAATGGTAGGAGTCGGAGACGGGTTGCTCATGCTGATGGATTCATTGGTCGACAGGGCCATCGCTCATCGGCATATCATAGTACCGGGTTATACCCATCTGCAACAGGCACAGCCAATCAGCATGGGGCATTACTGGCTTGCCCATTTCTGGGCCTTTGCGAGGGACTTCAGGAGGGTCCTTTTCGCTCTGGAATCGATAAACGAAAGCCCCCTTGGCGCGGGAGCCCTGGCGGGATCCACGCTTCCACTGGACAGGGGGTATACGGCCGGACTGCTGGGATTTGAGAAAGTGGCCGAAAACAGCCTCGACGCCGTGAGCCACCGGGACTATCTCCTGGATAGCCAGTATGCCCTCGCTGTCTTAATGCTTCATGTCAGCCGCATGGCGGAAGACCTTATCATTTACAGCAGCCGGGAGTTCGGATGGGTCGAGCTGCCCGACGCGTTTTGCACGGGATCGAGCATGATGCCCCAAAAGAAGAATCCCGATGTGCTCGAACTCATCCGGGGCAGGTCCGGTAGAGTCGTAGGGGACCTTGTAGACCTGGCCGTCATTCTCAAAGGCCTTCCCCTTGCGTATAACCGCGACATGCAGGAAGACAAGCGCGCCTTGTGGACATCCTTGCAGATTGCGAAAGACGTTTTGGAAGTCCTTCCCCAACTTG
>NPIF01000055.1_pt1 | contig 57360 bp, 50 predicted proteins | sample 8637461 | NCBI WGS metagenome assembly NPIF01 (sample SAMN07420641, study PRJNA396082) | bioreactor metagenome | isolation source: sample BR12 brine-fed electro-methanogenic bioreactor BR | place: Japan: Kochi | collected 2016-12-09 | reverse complement strand
AGCTGAAAAGCTCCGGAAAACTGACAGTCAGGGCCGGCAAGCGGTATTTCAAGAAAAGCTTCAATGGGGCCGGAGCTGAAAAGCTCCGGAAAACGTTCCACGACATGCTGTATATTTTTTATGCTTTTCATGCTTCAATGGGGCCGGAGCTGAAAAGCTCCGGAAAACTGGCTATGGCCCACATTGCAAAGAGTGGCTACTACAGGCTTCAATGGGGCCGGAGCTGAAAAGCTCCGGAAAACGCCTCGCTCGCAACCCTTTTGAAACAAAGGAAGAACTGCGGTATTTGCGAGGGGTCTGACATGGCGGTTCCCAACGGAACCATTTTTGCATTTCCGGGCATAAAATTCATCCTTTTTTATTGAATTGTCAAAGAACACAGGTGCTTCGAGTGCTCCCGGGTCCGGATTCGGCAATGGACCGCTCGAAAGCCTCCGGCAAAAAAAATCATATGACCACAGCGCCCTGCGTTATGGGCTGGAAAGGCCTTCCATAGCTTGCCACCTTGAAAGAAACGTTTTCAGCCGCGCCGATATCGATAATGATCAGATTGTCTTCATCACAATGCATGATTTCCGTCAGGATATCGGTCATTTTCAACAAATCCTCTTTGTTCAGCCGGCATTGAAAAACCGACAGCTGCAACCAGGCGCCATAGCCTTTCATGGTTTTGTAGATTTTCCGCCACCGCTTCTGGTCGGAAATATCATAACACACCAGATAAACATGTTCCATATCACTTTTCCCCTGCCTTGATCAACGAGTAACAAAGGTCGGGTATTCTTTGACCTCCCCGGTCAGATACCGGATCAAAAGGCGTGCCTGGACTTCGAAAAGCCGGCGGTAGCTGAGCCGGTACCCGAAAACGGGATGGGTGACCTCCTGGGAAAGCCTTCTTTCAAAGGCGGCGATAAAGGCTTTTCTTCCCCGGGGACTCAGGTTACAGCCAAAAGCGGTGGTGATAAAATCCTTTTTGCTCACCTCTCCGTTGTTAATCGCTGTAATCACGGTGGAATCAGCCACCAGCGGACGAAACGGCTCCATCATGTCCAGGGAAAGGGCAGGCCTGCCAAAACGCATCTGGTGATAAAAGCCCCGGTAAGGGTCAAGACCCACTGCCGACAAAGCCACTGTCCATTCCCTGACCAGCATGGCATAGGCAAAGGAGAGCAGCGCATTGACCGGGTCCCTGGGCGGACGTCTGTTGCGGCCGGAAAAATCAAACCCGTCTGTTTCTTCGTTTTTCTGAGGAGAGATCATGAAAACGAAATGTTCAAAATAGCGCCTGGCTGCACTGCCTTCCACGCCCAGCAGCGTCTGTATGCTATCGGTCCGCACCGCCTGCTGCATGTCGCTTTTCAGAGCCCCGAGCAGCTGGGACGGTGCTTTGTCCCCTGCTTCCTCCGATGCTTTCCAGTTACGGCGCAGCAGGGTGCGGCAGTTCTGAATTTTTGCCTGGATCAGGCCGGCTGCCAGGTTCAGACAGGTCTGCTCAGTGAAACTTGCCCGGTACTGCGCGGTCCGGGTCTGCACGTTATGATGCCCGGTACCCGTGCTGTGGCCGATGAACCAGCCGCCGTAACTCAAATATGTCACAGGCAGATTCCTCCGGAAACATTCATGCAGGGCCGGGGTACTCATACCGCAGTACCCGAACAACACCACCTGGGAAGTATCCTTGAGCCGGACTTCGGCTATCTTTTCCCGTTTTTCCTCGATGACCAGCTGCCCGCCGTCTTTGCGGACATAGCTGGCAGGAGACTGCACATACAGGGGAAAGGCGTTCTCCGTCCCGGCATAGATGGGACGGATATCTTCACGCTGCCGGGTAAGAAAACCGATCTCGTCAGGCAGACAGATGCCGATCAAAGAGCACCGGGCGCATTTGGGACTGTCCATGAGCGGCGGCGGCGGTTTGTCTTCGGCGCTGTCGGTCCTGAGCCCCTCAATGGCGCGGGTGGTTTCCGCCACAAGGGTTTCGTCAAATTCCACACGAACCCGTTCCCTTGAACCGGCAAAATAAAGAATGCCGGACTTGGTTTCAAACCCGTGTTCCCGAAGCAGCAGTCCCTGGGCACAGACCTGGACCCGTTCCGGTGCATAGGCCCCGGCCGCTACATGGGGCCGTTTTCCTTTTTTGTAGTCCACCGGCTGCACCTTCCGGCCCTGGCCTTCCACCAGATCGATTTTTGCCGTGATCCCCAGACGTTCAGAACTCAATGCCACGGACCGGGCGTGGATCTCCCCGGTATCCTCCCCGGCTGTTTCCGGGTGTCTGCCGCCGGGTTTGTCCACCCGCTTGTGCCGGATCTTTCCTTCCACGGTATCCGCACTGTGGGCAAACTCCCCCTGCACCCACATCATGTATGCCAGACGCGGGCAATACACATATTCGTTGACCATGCGGACCGGGATCAGAGGGGGCGTGTCATTCATGATTTTCGATCCTTTTCAGCAACAGCCCGGCCAAGCCGGGTAAGCCGATATTTCTGAAGACGGCTGGTGGGCTTTTCCGGGATGGTCAATTCAATGAGTCCGGCTTTGACAGCCCTCTGCTGATAGTGTTTCCGGAAATGTTTTTCATCTGCAAGGCCGAGTTTGCTCATAATTTCCCGCCGGCTCATCTCGCCGTTCAACACCTGAAGGAGACTGATGACTTCGGGGGTGACTTCGGGGGCAGTCCCTTTTCCCGGCAAGGGAATGGTTGCAGAAAATCTGTCGCTCAGCTCTTCAAAGAGCGGGGCTGTAACTGGTTGTAAGCCAATAACCACCCATTTGTCGATAACGCCAAGTATAAAAGGACCGCCATCCCGGCTGAGAAAGTTGCACAAGTTTTCATAAAAATTTTTCTGCAAGCTGTTTACAATCACCTTTACACCTCAAAGTAAATACCCCCGTTTTGGGGAATGAGTCAGTCATAATTTGCTTTTCACGGGTATTTCTTCATCAGATAATGACCAATGTGAACAGATGAACAGGAACATAGGTTAAAAATCAAAGCGTTACTATCACAAATACAATTTTTCATAGTTTTCCTATGACTTTGGAGGGAGAAAAATTTTTGTAGTATTTATCAGGGATTATCCTTCTGCTTCGGAGAACAACGCAGACACCTATCCGTTTCAATTTACCCATTGCTGGTTCTTCTGACTGAATCTCAGAATGTGATAGTAAGGAACAGCAAACATCAATAGAAATAGGATGTTCCCATAGCGGCCACGTCCAAGAGGTATTTGTAGCTTTATTACCTTTAAATCCTGTTGTCTTCAAAGATTTTGATAATGGTACTGTAGGATAGAAAGGAAGGCCTTCAATTGCCAACCGATTTGCACCATGGACGGTCCGTGGAGTATCTTTGCTGGGTTCTTTCCAGCGCAAAGCATAACGCCGATCATCATCTGGATCCCAGCGCATGGAACACTTTATATCAGTATATTTCCATGTGCCAAATAGTGCTTCATATAAATGTTTTTTTGTTGTAACACTAACAAGTGCAAGGGCAGTATCCAAAAAACCTGGTGCAGTTTGATGCCCTTTTTTGTCAGTCTCTTTTGAGAAATGACGAAGAAATCGAAAAAAAGTATCTTCTGTGTAGCCTTTTTCGTCAACGCAACATTCACTGCCGAATGAAACAAGAAAAGCGAGAAATTCTTGATCATTTCCATTGAACCAATTATTTATGGCCTCGACTAAATAAGAATAAAACAGATCCGCAGGAAGGCTAATATTCTTTCCAATTTTAAACGCTTGGTTACCTTTTTTAAGAGCAGGCTCAATTTTGGATAAAAACGATTGTTGATCTGATAAAAAATCATCACTGCCATGTAAAACCGGGTACCATGAATTTTTAAATGGCGTCCAACCAAGACGTACTTCATATTCCGCAACCCGTTGAGCCGTGCGGAAGACCCCTAACGCAGCAAGAAAGGCAAGCGGATTACTGCCGTTTAGGCCCGTGAGTTTCAAAGTATGAAATGGCATAATCAAATCCCTCCGATTATTGATATGATGCACTGACTTGCCGGTCAGCGAGCCGCACAACAGTTTCCAGGTAAGCAAGGTTCCACCACCCAAAACGGCGCGTAAGTCTCCAGAAGCGTTCAGCAATGCCTGAATCAAGGCGGTATGAAGGTAACGCAATCCTTTCGTCTTTTGAGAGCGCAATCTTTGTTCTATCCCAGACTATGGAAACCTCTGGTGGATTGTCATCGAAAACAACAGGGGCAAAGGGACGGGCATAACCGTGATGAGCAGCGATCAAATGAAGGGTCAGATCCTCTGCAATACCAGCCTTCTCAGCCAGTTGTACCGAAAGGAATTCGTGGCGGAAGTGATTCGGCAGATTTGCCTGTTTCCGTATTTTTTCATAGGCTGATGCAGAAGCTGGCATTTTCGGTGACTTTGCAATCGGTTCAGCCATCGCCCATGCATGATTGATGTTGCCTCCTGCCAATAGTGCCTGGAAACGTTCATCAATCTTGCCGTAATCGTGCATTTTTGCCGCAAGAATCAAACATTCCTCCCATTTTGCAAGGGGAATCAGTTCAAGGGTGCTTTTAACAGAATCACCCGTGTCTGCAAGGTGAGCGTCGAGTGAAACAGGGTGGAATGCATCGGAAGTGGCGTCATCTCCAGAGTCGTCAGTGGGTATTACCACGTTGTTAATGGCCGTCTGGATGACAAGACCTGTAGTCCCGGGATATCGGTCAACACGAATACGCTTTGCTGGAAAAAATGAAAATTCTTTCAAAATTTCTTTCAGAGCGTCAGGAGTCTGCACATTCTCCTGGGCTTCTCTGGCCGCAAGGTAGAGAATTTTAGGTAAGTTTTTCACAGAGATATCATTTTCAGAACTTTGGGCATACTCAAGCAGTAATAAAAGTGAAGAATCTTTATCAAGATGGTTGCGGAATTCTTTTGTATTTTGGAGCAATGACGGAGAAAGGCGCAGGATCTTTTTTTGTTTACTGATAAGCCATGCCCGGTGTGCCTGGTCAGAAACAAAATTTTTTTGAATACCTGGAATGTGTCCAATCGTAAAGGCCTGATCCATTTTTGATGCGAGAACTATCGTGTCACCAGGACGTAGAAATTTTAAATCACCTTTTGTCTTCAGTTGAATACTGCTGTCTGGACCCCGCCAGACAATGGCTTCGGCTATGAGTGATGAGCCAGTCTTCTCCATCACTTCAGACTGAACAGCACCAAGGATATCACCGGTATCACTGGCAGTTTCTCCACGAAGCCAGTAGCAGAACTGACTGATGGGAACATTGAGACATTCAAGTGCTGATGGCGGGCAAAGTGAAAGAATATCAGCCCACAACGAGTGATTTTCTCCTAAATCATCACGCCAGCAGACTTGAACGTCAGCATCGGTACGTTTCACACCGTGCAGGAATATCGCCGGCTCGGGTTGGGGAGTTGTTTCAGGTGAAGTTTGACACCAGACGTCAAGATAGGCCGGAAGAAGTAATGGGGCTTTTTGTGTTGGTGAGAGGAGACCGGAAAACTCCTTTTCATTATGGCGGCGGAGATTTTCCACAAGCGCATTCATGGCATCTATCCCGAAGTCGACAACGCCATCTCGGGCAACTTCTGACAGCCATTTCCAAGTACGAGCAAGCGACCCACCATAAATGGGATCGTAATTTTTAGGATCATCCAGTTTTTTCCCTTCAAAAATCTGGTCGGCTCGAATAACAACGGCGGCTTGTACAGATATGGATCGTCCAGCACGGTTAAGTCGTCCGAAACGTTGACGGAGGGAGTCAAGGCTGGCGCATTCGGTTACAATGGCGTCAAAATCAAAGTCCGCTCCAACTTCAAGACACTGGGTCGCCACGACAATTCGAGGCAGACATGCTGACAGATTCTGTTGCTGGGGTTGAAAATCCGGGTCAAATTTTTGGTTGGCAAATACTTTGGTGCGCAGTCTGACAGACAGGTCTCTGGTCAAATCGTCACGGTCTAACGGACGCATCCGGCCAATCAGCAATGACACGCATTCATGGCCGAATTTTTCAGAGAGTTTTTCAAATACGTCTCTGGCGGTTGCAACACGATTGACCAAGATGGCAATGGAATGCAGACCTGGTGTAGGTGTGAGAATGCGTATCGTTTCATCACAGAGTTTTTTGACAATTTCGGAAGAGGCATTTTTTCCAGTTGCTTTTTCAGCAACAACCAGCATGGCCGGTTTAGAAGCCGTCAGCCTGGCTTCGAGAATCGGGTTTTGGTAGTCTGCTTGATCAAGAGAAAGAATCTGGTCTGCTGTAGCATTCGCCGTTGGTGTCGCTGTCATCTGAACAAACGCAAACGGTGTTTCAGGAGATTCCAAAGATGGCTTTCCCGGCTCATGGGGCCTGCCGGCACCGAGGGCGCGATACCGCTTCAAGGCTGTTAAGGTTTCGACAAACGGTCGGCTGATATGGGCTTCATCCAGCAACAACAGACTGTCGTTGGCTACAAGGGCGGCATGAATAGGCCATGAAGATGGACTGACTCCATAGCCGCGAAAGAGCAGGCGAGAACCAACCTGATCAACCGTCGAGCAAATGACAAGCGGCTGAGTGACAGATCTGGCCCAACTCTGATCACGATAAATCCCGCCACGAAGCTGAATGCTTTCAAGCGGTAAAGGATCTTTGGTGAGTAACCGAAGTGCTTCGGCAACCAGTTTTACGGTTGGCTGTTTTTCGGAAGGACTGGCAAGCGCAGTAGCAATTTTTTGTGCTCGTTCAAATGCCTCATCTACGATAACCCTTCGGTTGACAATATAAAAAATGCGACGACCTACAGTTCGCTGCTCTGGTTTTAATTCCGATTGCACAGCAAGCGCAAACACAGCAGCATCAATGGCGGCGGTTTTGCCGCTACCAGTAGGGGCTGCAATATAATGGGGCCATTGTCCCGAACAGGCTCTCTGAGCAAGCTTAATCTGCCAAGGGAAAGGTTCGATTTTTTGCGTGCCAAAGCTATGAAGTTCGCGAAAAAAATCAATAAACATGTCACTGGTTAACGTTGGCATAATTATCATTCATCCTGATTTAATCTGTATGGTTTGAAAAATCCGTACCCCCGATACCGTCCGGAACCAATGAGTATAGGACCTCTTACAGGGAATGGGAACCGAAGCCACACGTGGAATTGTTGCCGATGCGGAAAAAGAAGCGGAAAACCACCCTTTATAGGTGCGGATTGGGGTGTGCCGGAATACCATGCTGTCTTGTCTATATCTATCTCAACAGGTCGCGGCAAACCCGCGCGTTCACAACTTTCAGATATAAATTGATGTATTTCATGGCAACGTTCGGCCGGAGTTTTCGTTTTCGGATGCCGGTCAAGCACCATTGGCGTAACAGTTGCCCATGTGGTCGAGGAACGACACCAGGTTTCTGAACGAAGTGTGCTCGGTGGTTGAGAACGTTCCTCCAGGGAGAGTGTCCAGATTCCTAACATACCTAAAGTTAAAGTTATTTCTGCAGGACGGGGAATACCTTCTTTGTCAGATGAAAAAAGCAGCGGTCGCAGGAAACGGATGCGGTCACGTGGTAACACGTCCCGTGGAATGGCAAGTGCAAGGCCGAGAAGATGCCCATCAGCATGCTTATGCCCAACAAAAGCCAGAGGAAAAATGGCAAGATGTGGACCTGTGGCAGGCAAGCCGTCGATCTTATGGCCGCAAAGCCATTCAGGTGCATCACCGTTCGGAGAACAAACTTTCAAAAGTGCGCCCCGCAATGCCTTGGTAAGGAGAGCTGTAGATTCAAGACCAAGAACCGGTCCTTCCAATTGGGTCAAGACTATCAAATCAGAGTCGAATGGAGACAAATAAATTGATGTTTCAACAGTATTTTTTACGGCCGTACTTTTTCTAACGTAGGCTTGAGTCAGCGCCAATGTAGGCCAGCCCCGGTTTGGCGGCAAAAGAGATTTTGTAAACGGAACGCCAAAATATTCATTAAATTGCGTCGACAACTCTTTTTTATGTTTACCTTTTGTGCCTGCTATCTGTATTTTGAACTCAAAAAACTTTTCAATATTGTCACTGTTAAACTGCTCATCTAAATACTTGAGAGTACCTGATGAAGTAACACGCAAATGAAATACTTCCGGTTTTCGACGTGGGTTAACTTCAGGAAAAAACCCTTTTTCCGGCACAGGAAAAAGATCCGGTTCAGGCTCTGCTCCAGGTTCGACAACCCACATCTGGACCAATGAAGATGAGTGCCCAATTCGAGTAACCTTGGAGCAAAGACGATCAAGGACTGTTCGCTGCTCGCTCTTAAGGACGATGTCCGGCCATATTACAAACACATATGGGACATGTGGCCGTATTTTAGGAATGTAACGTGGTTGCTTGCTACGAGGGATCCCCACCACACCTGGAAGTTTTTTTCTTAATTCCGCATTTTTTTCTTTGTGAGAGGGAATTGTATCGTTAACCGGCACATAATGAATGACAGTATCTCGTCTATCGGCATCACTTACCTTCATTGATGGAGGTGAGAGGGCCGCCAGATATTCAAGAGCTGCCCTTTCCTCCTCTATTTCACTGTCAAATGCATGATATTTCTTTCCTTCATAATGCGCAGCAACTAAAGCCATGAAAATTCGGGCAGGATGCGGTGGCCATTCTGAACGTTCCCGGCTTCCCGTATCTGTAGCAGTCGCATATCCAGTAAGGTAATGGATTCCGAGTGTAAACATGTCAAATCACCCCTCAACTGGCGCGGCAGCAATATTTTGACTTCGTTTGACAAGAGCAACAAGCTGATCAGAAGGCTTTAACCTAATCAGCTTTTTTTCCCATACAAGTCCAGTTTTTTCAGCTTTAGCTATCGCTTCTTTTAATACATTCAGCGCGTCATTTGCTGAAATAGTCAGTTTTTTGGGCTCGACTCCTGGCCGATAAAGTAATTCCCATTCATCGGGAGATACTGGCCACAGCAAGCATCGAGAACGCAAATCAAACCCACTTTCGATCGTCAATGTTGCGGCATAAAGAGAAAGAGCTGCAAGAACGGTTTGCCCGGCAGTATCAATATCTGTAGAATGTTTTTCTACACCCTCATTCCCCCCCTCAACTGGGAAATGGAGACGACGAAGTGTTGGTAATGATAATACCGCTGTCTGTTCTGCATAATCAAAGGTCACCCCTCCTGTTTGCCCATCTATTGTAGGGGGGATATTTCCATGATTAACTTCAGATGGTGAAATTGCACCTTTCGTTTTTTCAGATTCAGCAATTTTGTAACCATTCTTTGTTTTTATAATTTTTGCAGCAGCCCGAATCTGTAGTGGATCTATTCGACTACCCGTCTTAACACCGGAAACGGTATTGATCCCAACGATTTCAGAAACAAAAGCACGTTGAAATTTAGCTCCCAAACCACCCTTGGGTCCGGTAGAATCCCAAATACCAAAAATTAAAGCAGTCGGACACAGTTCATATAGTGAAGTCGCATTTTGCGAGGATACATTATCAAGCTTTTGTCCATATAAGGTTTCACGAAAACTTATCCCATCTTTATCAACACTATCTCGAAATATAGCGTCTGCTATACGATGAGGTGCCTGAAGGCTTGTAATTACACCGATAGCATCAAGCAGATCCATCTCAGAAAAATCCACCTGGACCAGCGGTAATTGTACTTTTTTTTCATCAATGGCTCGTTGGAGAGCCTCTTCATGGCGATTTGCCTGAGATTGGACTGAGTCGAGCAAGACGCAAGGTATTTCCTGAATTGTTCCATCATCGGATCTTACACGGCGGGTCTCAGTGGCATAAACAGCCCCACTGTATGTTGGCGGAAAGACTTTGGTTCCTTCTCCTGCTGCCGGCTGAAGAATAGTACGGGTACGGAATGCTGCAGCAGTTCCCTGAATCGCTTTTTGGAGGAGTTCAAGGGTTAGTTTTTCCTTCATGTTGTTATCTCCTTTTATAAGTTAAATATTATTGACAACAAAATAGGTTTGGCTTGGATGCGTATTTTTTCTGGTTTTTTAACAAAATTTAAAAAACACCTTCTGTTCCTTCTCTCATATGTCTGTTCTACCTCACCAATATATTACCAAAACGAATCTCCACCTCCACGGCTTCCCAGGGCCGGGCGTCGCAAGCCACACCGGCAATGACTGCTTCCAGGGGATGCCCGGAGTCCATGAGAAAGGAGGGGATGTCATTGAGCCGCCTGGGCAGGTATCCGATCCTGCTGCCGGAAGGGGCGTGAACGGCAATGGCCAGGGGATCGTATGGATTTTGGGGTTCCCGGTTCAGGGCAAGCCGTTGTCCGGCGGCAAGCCCCGGAAGCTCGGCCGGTCCCTGGTGAAACTGGAAACCGGCGATAAAACAGCGGCACAGGACAACCGGCTGAGATGACCCGGGCCGGGCCACAGCCGTTTTCACACCCGGCAGGAGCACTGCTGACAGCGCTGCCAGTGTTCCAAGAAATCCCCGCCGGTTTATCATCCCATTGTCCTTTCCGTGACCGTCCGGGTCCATGCCATGGGGAACGGAATCCCCGGAAATTTCCGGCCTGCGGAGAAGATCCGTTATTTTTTGAAAACAAACAGAAAAAGACATATGCCTGACCTCCGGAAATTAAGGGTGAACAGTTCAGGGGTCTGATGCATTTTTTGCATCTTTGATGCGACAGCACAAGCATAGCATGGCCCAGGATCATAAAGTGATCCCGGGCAACATTTTTTTTATTTTTTTTTATCCGGTCTGGTTTCATATTGGTCCAGGGCCTGCGCGAGCCGGGCGCGCACTTCCCGCTGAAGGCTTTCAGGGGACATGACCCTGACATCCGGCCCATAGCGCAGGATCTCCATGACCAGTTCCCGTTGATCGGCAAAAGGCAGGTGCAGCTCATAGGCGCCGTCTGAAAGAAAGGTTCCTTTCTGGTCGGGATGCCACTGTTCTTCGGCGACCCACCGGGCCGCCTCCGGGGAAAAACGCAGTACCGCTTCTGCCGTGGGCCGGCCTGCAAATATGCCAAAGGAAGAAAAAAAATGATCGGTTATTTTTTGCTCATCTATCTCACGGCAGGAGGTGTCAAGCGAATTGACATGGCTCATGCGCTCAAGGGCCAGGGTACGAAGGGCTCGGCGGGTGTGGCAGAAAGCGGCCAGATACCAGTTGCCCCGGTAATAGAACAGCCGCTGGGGGGAAACCGTGCGGCGGTATTTTTTGTTTTCCACCCGGCTGTGATAGCACAGGTTCAACCGGGTTCGCCGGATCAGGGCGGTGGCGACGGTGCTGAAGGCTGCGGGGCGGAACATGCGGATACCGACGCCGATGAACCGAATCCGGCGGGTGAGTTCTTCGGTTGATCCGCCACGGGCCGCAAGAAGGGTCTTTATCCGCCTGCGGATGGGAACAAGCTCTGATTTGAGAAGCCCCGGTGTCAGTTGATGAATGAGTTCATTGATGGCCAGCAGAGAGTGAAGCTCTGAAAGGTTGAACCAGAACCCGGGCAGCTGCAGGGCCGCATCATCGGTTTTTTCAAGGATATAGCCCCGGGTGTCAACATCGTAGAGAAGCGGGGCACCATTGTCCCGGAGACGTCTGATATAGCGTTTCAGAGTGGCTTCGGAATAGTCCACCTGATCGAGCAGGTCCCTGAATGTGATGGGATAGCGCCGGACCGACAGAATATCGACCAGTTCCCGCAACCGTTCGATCTGCATCATGGTTGGAAAAAAATCTTTTTCAGCGGCATTGTTGATCCAATCTCATTTTCAGCCTGATGACTCGGTCTGCGGCATGACAATCCATTGGCCGGCAGCAATGACCAGGTTGGATGAACGGCCTTTGGAAGACCTTGTTGATTTTACTGCATACTATCTTAACAAGGCAATGTCAATATAGGTAAAAACCCCTATAACCGTGAATCCGGAACAGGTTTTGGTGTCAGCAGGTTGAAAAAAGGAGGGAATTCCGGCGGGAGAACGATTTCATGAAGCATAAAAAAAGGGCTCAGATTTTCTTCTGAGCCCTTGATTTCTTTTTGGAGGCGGCTCCCGGATTCGAACCGGGGATATCGGCTTTGCAGGCCGTTGCCTTACCCCTTGGCCAAGCCGCCTTGTGTGGAGCGGGAAACGGGATTTGAACCCGCGACTTCGACCTTGGCAAGGTCGCACTCTACCACTGAGTTATTCCCGCTCAGTCAAACAAAAGTTATTTTTATTTGATTCCAGGTGTTTTGTCAACCTGAAATTGGCGGAACCGGTCTTTTTTTAGCCGTTCTTTTTGTTCCAGTCCGCCATGAACGCCTCGATCCCCTTGTCAGTCATGTGGTGGGAGGCCAGTTTTTTGAGCACCCCGTAAGGGATGGTGGCGATGTCGGCCCCCATCAGGGCAGAATCCAGCACATGCAGGGAGCTTCTGACGCTGGCCACAATGATTTCGGTGTCAAAATCATAATTGGCAAAGATCTGGGCGATCTGATTGACCAGTTCCATGCCTTCTTCCGCCAGATCATCCAGACGGCCCACAAACGGGGACACGTACGTGGCACCGGCCTTGGCGGCCATCAGGGCCTGGAGCGGGGAAAACACCAGAGTCACGTTGGTTTTGATGCCTTCAGCTGCCAGGGTTTTCACGGCCCGGAGCCCTTCCACGGTCATGGGGATTTTCACCACGATGTTGTCGGCAATTCTGGCCAGGTCCCTGGCTTCCGCCACCATGCCGTCATATTCCAGGCTGATCACCTCGGCGCTCACCGGGCCTGCCACTTCTTTGCAGATCCGGGCGATGATCTCCTTGAATTCTCCGTCCTCTTTGGCGATCAGGGACGGGTTGGTGGTGACGCCGTCCACCATGCCCATGCTGTTGGCATCCTTGATCTGCTCGATGTTGGCTGTATCAATAAAAAATTTCACGGGTTTTCTTCCTCCTCATCCAGGGGGATTACCGCCTGGTTTTCCTGTGTTTCGATTTGATTGAACAATGCCTGGGTGGTCAGGCCCAGAACCGGGTGTACGGCCCCGGGATCTATATCACACATGGGCCGCAAAACAAAATGTCTTTCATGCATCCGGGGATGGGGAATCTCCAAATCCGGGGTTTTGACAATCAGGTCATTGAAATAGATGATGTCCAGATCGATTTTCCGGGGGCCGAACCGGAACGGTTTCCCCTGCTTGTCGATATGCGACTCAATCTGTTTGAGCATCTTGAGCAGTTCTCCGGGGTCGGATGTCCGGCAACTGATTTTCACGGCCGCGTTCACAAACCAGTCCTGATCCACAAAATTCTGGGGCTGGGTTCGGTAAAACCGCGACACCGCCACCACTTCGATCTGCTCATGGGTGTCCAGGCACGCAATGGCCAGGTGAAGATTGGCCGGTTTGTCTCCCTTGTTGGAACCGATGCTCAGCACAGCTGTGGAGATATCAACCATTACGGCACCTCCACCGTCACGGTGCGGGAATACTCGGACCGGACATCATGGTCTCCCACGGCCTGGACCCTGAAATGCCGGATTCCGAGGTCGGTCAGCCTCATCTGAAACACCATCTCCGGCATGGACACCTGTCCGACCGGCCTGAAAACGAACGGGCACCCTTCACATTCCGCCGACAGGGCCATGGACACTTCAAAGTACCGGGGAACCAGGACAGCGGTTTCCGGGTCGATCTCATGGGTCCAGGTCAGTGTCATCTGACGGTCCGTCAGTTCAGCGGCTATATCACCCGGTGGAGCCACTGCCTGACCCGGTTTTTCCGGGGCCCGGGGCGGGGCCTTCTTGCCGCAGCCGGTGCCTGCGGCCACTGCCGCGCACATCAGGAGGCACAGTCCCAGGACCATGCCGGATCGGACCCGTTTTCCGGACCATGTCATGAATTCAGCTCCTTTTGCGCTTTTTCCACGGCTGCCCGCACATTGTCGAACCCGGTGCCGCCGGCGGAAATCCGGCGGGCCACCACCTGGTCCAGGCGGATGAAATCATACACATCGTCCGCCACCAGGTCGCTGAGTGCCGAAAGCTGTGCCAGGGTCAGGTCATCCAGTTCCCTGTTCTGCTCGATGGCAAGGGCCACGGCCCGTCCGGCCACGGCATGGGCCTGCCGGAACGGCATGCCTTTGTTCACCAGGTAGTCAGCAAAATCCGTGGCATTCAGAAACCCCTGGCCGCAGGCAGCCCGCATCCGGTCTTTGTGCACCGTGATGTGGGGAAACATCCGGGTGTACACCTCCAGGCAGATGGACAGGGTGTCCACAGTGTCGAACAGCGGCTCCTTGTCCTCCTGCATGTCCTTGTTGTACGCCATGGGCAAAGATTTCATGGTGGTGAGAATGGCCATCAGGTTGCCCACGACCCGGCCGGTCTTGCCCCGGACCAGCTCGGCCACATCCGGGTTTTTCTTCTGGGGCATGATGCTGGAGCCGGTGGTGAATGCATCGGAAATGGTGATGAACCCGAATTCCGATGAGGACCAGAGGATCAGTTCCTCGGACAGCCGGGACAGATGGATCATGCAGATGCCGGCATGGGAGATGAATTCCATGATGAAATCCCGGTCGGATACGGCGTCCATGCTGTTTTCACACAGCCGCTCAAATCCCAGGATCTTCCGGGTGAATTCCCGGTCCACCGGATAGGTGGTGCCGGCCAGGGCTGCAGTTCCCAGGGGCATGGCATCCATGCGCTTATACGCATCGGCAAACCGCTCCCGGTCCCTTTTGAGCATCTCATAATAGGCCAGAAGATGATGGGCGAACAACACGGGCTGGGCCCGCTGCAAATGGGTGTATCCGGGCATGATCACGTCCAGATGCGCATGTGCCAGGTCCACCAGCACCTTCTGGAACCCGGAGATCCGGTCCATGATCTGCCGGGTTTCGTTCTTGAGAAAGATCCGGATATCCAGGGCAACCTGGTCGTTGCGGCTCCGGCCGGTGTGCAGTTTTTTGGCCAGGTCCCCGCACTCCTGGCCCAGGGCGTCTTCCACATGCATGTGAATGTCTTCCAGACGGTGGGAAAAGGCAATGTCATTGTTTTCAATGCGGGCTTTGACCCGTTCCAGGCCTGCCAGAAGGATTTTTGCTTCCTCGTCGGCAATGATCTGCTGCTTTGCCATCATTTTCAGGTGGGCCATGCTGCCTTCGATGTCACTGGCATACAGGCGCCTGTCCACATCGATGGATGCGTTGAATGTTTCCACCAGGAGGTCGGTGTCTTCAGAAAACCGGCCTCCCCATAATTTATCACTCATCTGTCTGGTTCCTCAGAATCAGTTTTTCCAGAATGGCCTTGTGCATGTGCCGCTTGTTTTCCGCCTGGTCCCAGAACGCGGCCCCGGGGGCTTCCAGCACATCCTCGGCGATCTCTTCCCCCCGGTGGGCCGGCAGGCAGTGCATCACCAGGACGTCCGGGGTTGCATGGGCCAGCAGATCCTTGTTCACCTGGTAACCGTCAAACGCGGCCAGCCTTTTTTCCAACTCGTCTTCCTCGCCCATGCTGGCCCACACATCGGTGTACACCACATCCGCGTTTTTCACCGCTTCTTTCGGGTCGGTGGTGAACCGGATGTGGCCCATGGCCTCGGCCCCGGACGCCGCGATGATTTCCGGCTTGACCATGTGACCTTCCGGGCAGGCCACCGTCAGGGTCAGTCCCAGCACACTGGCCGCATTCACCCAGGAGTTGGCCACGTTGTTGCCGTCTCCCACCCAGGCGATCTTCACATGATCATATCCGCCCTTGTGTTCGATGATGGTCATGATATCGCTTAAAATCTGGCAGGGATGGAACGAATCGGTCAGCGCATTGATCACCGGGATGGACGAGGCCGCAGCAAAGGTTTCCACCAGGGCATGGTCAAAGGTGCGCATGGCCAGGCAGTCGATATACCGGGACAACACCCTTGCCGTGTCTTCGGCCGGTTCATTTCTGGAAATCTGGGTGTCCTGGGTGCTCATGTAGATGGGGTGTCCCCCCAGCTGGATCATGGCGGTCTCAAAGGCGATCCGGGTCCGGGTGGATTTTTTGTCAAAAATCAGGCCCAGGGTCCTGCCGGTGAGCACCCGGTCATGAATGCCCTGGGCATATCTTTTTTTGAGCTGCAGAGCCCGGTCGAACAAATTCTCGAAATCCGCTTTTTCCAGGTCCAGCAGTGACAACAGGTCTTTTTTCACACCAACGTTCTCCTTCAATCAGTTATAACAGGCTGTCCAGCACAGTCACCAGCCGGTCGATATCCGCAGTCTGAACAATCAGCGGCGGGGCGAACCGTAAGACTTTATCCTGAATCGCGTTCACAATAAACCCTTTTTTGAAACAAGCGGCTGCCACATCTGCGGCCCCCTCCCCCACCTCCATGCCCAGCAGCAGCCCCTTGCCCCGGATATCGGTGATGCGGGCATGGCGTTTCTGCAGGGTTTTCAACTGTGCCTTGAAATAGGTTTCCTTTTCCCGCACCTGTGCCAGGAACCCGGGATCGGAAATCAGGGACAGGGTCTTGAGGCCGGCGGCCGCAGCCAGGGGCGTGCCCCCGAAGGTGGAGCCGTGGCTGCCCGGTTCAAAGCCTTTGGCCGCCTCTTCCGTGGCCAGCATGGCCCCGATGGGAACCCCGTTGCCCAGGGCCTTGGCCAGGGTCATGATGTCCGGAATCACCCCGTATCCCTGGTGGGCGAACAAGGTGCCGCACCTGCCCATGCCGGTCTGGATCTCGTCAAATATCAGGAGCGTCCCGGTCCGGTCGCACAACTGCCTGACCTTTGCCAGATAGTCAGGGTCCGCCGGGATCACCCCGCCCTCCCCCTGGACCGGCTCCAGCATCACCGCGCAGACCGTATCATCCATTTCCCGTTCCAGGGCGGCAAAGTCATTGAACGGCACATGGGAAAACCCGGGCACCAGGGGATAAAACCCCTGCTTGACCTTGTCCTGGCCGGTTGCGGTCAGCGTGGCCATGGTCCGGCCGTGAAACGATCCCGTCATGGTGATGATCCGGGACCGGGCCGTGGTGCCCCGGCGCTGAAAATACCGGCGGGCCAGTTTGATGGCCGCTTCATTGGCTTCGGCACCGGAGTTGCAGAAAAACACCCGGTCGGCAAAACTTTTTTCCGTAAGGGCACAGGCCAGGTCCGCCTGGGGCCGGGTGTAGAACAGGTTGGACACATGCACCAGCCGTCCGGCCTGTTCCTGGATGGCGGCCGTCACTTCCGGATGGCAGTGGCCCAGGCTGCACACGGCAATACCGGCCAGAAAATCGGTGAACACCTGCCCGTCCTCATCGGTCAGGGTCATGCCGCTGCCGCTGACAAACGCCTTTCCCTGACGGGCGTAGGTGGCACATACGAATGTGTTGGTTTTTTCCAGGGTATCCATGGGGTTACCTTTTATGTAAAAGTGTTAAGTGTTAAGCGGGTGCATTCACAAATACCTGGGTGCCGATACCGGAATCGGTGAACAGTTCCAGGAGCACGGCATGGGGAATTTTGCCGTTGATGATATGGGTTTTTTTGACCCCGCGCTTCAAGGCATTCAGGGCGCACTCCACCTTGGGGATCATGCCGCCCTTGATCTGGGCATCCTGAATCATCTGCCCGATGCGCTGATCATCGATGGAAGAGACCAGCTGCCCGTCCGCATCCAGAACCCCGTCCACATCCGTGAGCAGGATCAGGCGCTCCGCTGAAAGAGATGCCGCGATCCGGGATGCCACCACATCGGCGTTGATATTGTAGGTTTCCCCGTTTTTTCCCACCCCGACAGGTGCGATAATGGGAATGAACCCCCGGGCCGTCAGGGTATGGATAATCTCGGGATTGACGGACACGACATCTCCCACCATGCCCGGATCGATGATCTCCGGCGGTTTTTCCCGGTCATCCTGCACATAAATTTTCATTTTCTCCGCCAGGATCAGGTTTCCGTCCTTGCCGGTCAGGCCCACGGCCCTTCCCCCCTCCTGGTTGATCCGGGCCACGATATCCTTGTTCACCTTGCCGCCCAAAACCATTTCCACCACATCCATGGTGGCGTCATCCGTGTACCGCATGCCTCTGATAAAGGTGGAGGTGATGCCCATGGCAGCCAGAACCTTGCTGATCTGGGGGCCGCCGCCGTGCACCACCACCGGGTTGATGCCGATATACTTGAGCAGGGTGATGTCATTGGCGAAATCCCGCTTGAGTTTGTCATCCACCATGGCATGGCCCCCGTATTTGATGACAATGGTCTTGGTGGAAAAATGCCGGATATACGGCAGGGCTTCCACCAGAATATCCGCCACATTGCGGTCGTTACCCGATGACTGGTTCATAAGATATACCTGCTCAGATCCTGGTTCTCCACAATGCCCATGAGCTGGGCCTCCACAAACGCCGCATCGATCGTGATTTTCGGCTCATCCACATCCGGGGCCGCAAACAGAATCTCCTCCAGCAGTTTTTCCATGAGCGTGTGCAGGCGCCTTGCCCCGATGTTTTCCGTGGCCGCATTCACCTCCACGGCAATGGCCGCGATCTTTTCCACGGCATCCTGGGTGAATGTAATGTCCACGCCTTCGGTGCGCAACAGCGCAATATACTGGAGCACCAGCGCGTTTCTGGGTTCGGTCAGAATCCGGACAAACTCTTCCGCCCCCAGAGAACTCAGCTCCACCCGGATGGGAAACCGCCCCTGGAGTTCGGGGATCAGGTCCGACGGTTTGGACACATGAAAGGCGCCAGACGCAATGAACAGGATATGGTCGGTTTTCACGATCCCGTACTTGGTAGGCACGGAACTGCCCTCCACAATGGGCAGCAGATCCCGCTGCACCCCTTCCTTGGACACTTCCGGCCCCTGGCTTTTTTCCTTTCCCGCAATCTTGTCGATCTCGTCGATAAAGATGATGCCGGACTGCTCCACCATGGCCACGGCATCGGACTTGACCCGTTCCATGTCCACCAGATGGGCCGCTTCTTCCTGGGTCAGGATCTTGAGTGCCTCCTTGACACTGACCTTTCTGCGCTTGGTGGATTTGGGCATGAAATTGCCCAGCATGTCCTTGACATTGATGCCCATCTCCTCGATCCCGGTGTTGGAGAAAATTTCCACCATGGGAGAGGATTTGTCCGGCACGTCCAGGTCCACCTGCCGGGAATCCAGTTTTCCGTTCCTGAGCATGGCGCGCAGTTTTTCCCGGGTGCCGGCGCCAATGTCCGCAGCCTCGTCGGACGAGCCGGCCAGCTTGAGGGGGCCGGTTTCCGGCCGGGTCCCGGATTTGGGGGTGGGCGGCAGCAGAATGTCCAGAACCCGCTCTTCAGCGATTCCGGCGGCTTTTTCCTGGACCGCGTCCTGCTGTCTGGCCTTGAGGTTGTTCACGGTCAGTTCCACCAGATCCCGGATCATGGATTCCACATCCCGGCCCACATATCCCACTTCCGTAAACTTGGAGGCTTCCACCTTGTAGAAGGGCGAGTCGGTGAGGTTGGCCAGGCGCCGGGCGATCTCGGTCTTGCCCACGCCGGTGGGGCCGATGAGGATGATATTTTTCGGTGCAATCTCGTCCTGGAGATCCGGGTCCACGTGGCGCCGGCGCCAGCGGTTTCGAAGGGCGATGGCCACGGATTTCTTGGCATCCTTCTGGCCGACAATATATTTGTCCAGTTCAGTGACGATTTCCCTGGGTTTCAGATCTTTCATAAATGGGTGTCCCGTATCAGTTGAGTTCTTCAATGGTGATCTCATGGTTGGTGTAAATGCACAGGTCGGCCGCTATTTTCATGGCTTTTTCAACGATCTGCCGGGGGGACAGGTCCGTGTTTTCCATCAGGGCGACGGCGGCGGACTGGGCTGCCGGGCTGCCGGAACCGATGCTGATGACCCCCTTGTCCGGTTCAATCGGGTCCGGTTCGATCACATCTCCGTTGCCCGACAGCAGATAGGTGTTGTCCCGGTCGGCCGCAATCATCATGGCTTCCAGGCGCCGCAGGTATTTGTCGGTGCGCCATTCCCTGGCCAGTTCCACGCAGCTTCGGGTCAGGTTGCCGTTGTACCGCTCCAGTTTTTCCTCCAGTTTTTCCGACAGGGTCAACGCGTCTGCCGTGGCACCGGCAAACCCGGTGATGATTTTGTCATGAAAAATCCGGCGGACTTTTTTTGCCTTGTGTTTGGTCACGATACTGCCCAGGGTGACCTGGCCGTCTCCGGCCATGACCAGGGTCCGGCCCGATCTCAGCGCCAGAATGGTAGTGCCGTGGAATGTGTCTTCTTTCATATGAAACTTTCAACTCCTTGGGTGCGCATTGTCATACACCTGCATCAAATGGTCCATGCTCACATGGGTATACACCTGGGTGGTGGACAGGCTGGCATGGCCCAAAATTTCCTGGATTCCCCGCAGATCCGCCCCGGAATCCAGCATGTGTGTGGCAAAACAGTGGCGCAGCACATGGGGGGAAACCGGCACGTGCAGGCCGCACCGGATCACGATTTGGTCCAGGATCCGCCGGATGGACCGGGGGGTCAGGCGCCCGAAATCCTTGTTCACGAAAACCGGCACCAGGTCTTTTGACACGGTTTCCCGGTAAGCCCTGATTGCTGCCAGTGCCCTTTGCCCCACCGGCACGATCCGCTGTTTGCCGCCTTTTCCGGACACTTTAATCACTTGGCTGTGAAAGTCAATGTGATCCATGTCCAGCCCATGGATTTCAGACACGCGCATGCCCGTGGAATAAAAGGTCTCGAACATGGCCAGGTTGCGCTTTTCCAGCCAGGTGCCGGTCTGGATGGAATCCAGGAGCCGGAACACGTCATCCACGGTCAATACCCGGGGAATGGGCCGGCCCAGTTTGGGAAACGGAATTCCGTCCGCCGGATTGGACTGAATCTGTTTTTCTCTCACCAGAAAATCAAAAAACGCCTTTAACGCGGACAGGCGGCGGGACAGGGTGCGTTTCTGTTTCCCGGCCCGGATCTGGGCTGCCAGATACTGTTTCAGGACCGATTTGTCCACCCGGGCCATGTTTGCTTCAAAACAGGCCTGAACCGCTACGGGTGAAGGCGGATCACCGGGACGGCCGGCCAGGGAAAGGCCTGCAAAAAATCCCATGAAATCCAGAATATCGGACCGGTAGGCCCGGCAGGTGTGGGCGGAATAGCCTTTTTCTGCGGTCAGGATATCGATGAATCGGTCAAGGGTCATGACGGCATACCGATTTTCTGCATCACCTGCTGCATGTCTTCCCATACCGGGCGTTTCAGGGCCGGGTCTTTCAACAGTTCAGCCGGATGAAACGTGGGCATGACCGGAAATCCCCGGACAAAGACGAATTTTCCCCGGACCGCCGCCACAGGGTCGCGGGTTCCGGTCATCACCTGCACGGCCTCATCTCCCAGGGCGATCACGGCCCCGGGGCGAACCGATTCAAGAAATTGCGTGACCTGATCCGGGTCCGGGGCATTGCACAGGCAGACCTTATCCGGGGACAGTTTCATGGCCCCTATGATTTTTTTCAGCAACGCCCCGGCCCCGCCCCTGAAAAACTGGCCGGTCCCATCCACCAGCACCACCCGGGCCGATGCCGGGCCCTGGTGGAAGAAACGCTTTTTCTGCCCGGCGGGACGGCCCCAGGCGGCCACAATCTCAAGAGAACGGTCCGACAGCGACATCCGGTCAATGCCCATCTGTTTCTGAAGCCTCAGATATGAGGACAGGTCCCGGACAATGTCCTGAAGGTTTCCGGGGTCGCCCGGGGCAGGAATGGATTCTGAGGAAGTCATCACAAAACCGGTATCAACGGCGCGGCCCGAACTTCGCCAGAATGGTATCCAGCAGCGCATGGGCCACGGCCTGTTTGTTCATCAGCGGGATATCGGTACTGGACCCGTCTTTGAAAAACACGGTCATCTGGTTGGTGTCCGCCTGAAAACCGGTGTCTTTGCCCCCTACCAGGTTGGCGGCGATCATGTCCAGGTTTTTCTTCTTGATTTTCTGGAGTGCATTGGCCGAAAGATCATGGGTTTCCGCGGCAAACCCCACCAGAAACTGATCCGGGCGCCTGCGCTCCCCCATGGCCCGGAGAATGTCCGGGTTCTGGACCAGGGTCAGGGTCATGCCGTCCTGGTCGGACTGTTTCTTTATTTTCAGGGATTGCTGCCGGTCCGGCCGGAAATCCGCCACTGCCGCCACCTGGATGATGATATCTGCGCCATCCATGCGGGAGAACATGGCATCGGCCATGTCGCGGCAGGTCTGTACGGAAACGGTGTCAACCCCCACCGGCGGCGCCAGGCCCACCGGACCCGTCACAAGGGTCACGGCGGCGCCCCGCATTTCTGCGGCCCTGGCCACGGCATATCCCATCTTGCCCGAGGAATGGTTGCTCACAAACCTTACCGGATCGATGGGCTCCAGGGTGGGGCCGGCCGATACCAGCACATGCCTGCCGGCAAAATCCTTGGCCGTCAGCATCTGTTCGATGCGGTCGGCAATGAGCCAGGGATCGGGCAGACGGCCGGGTCCCACGGTTTTACAGGCCAAAGCACCGGTATCCGGGTCCAGAATATGAACCCCGTCTTTTTCCAGCAGATCCAGGTTCCGCTGCACCCGGATATTTTCATACATGTGGGTGTTCATGGCCGGGCAGATCAGGATCGGGGCGGTCACCGCCAGAAACGTGGTGGTCAGGGCATCATCGGCCAGGGCATGGGCCAGCTTGGCAATGCAGTTGGCCGTGGCCGGGGCGATCACCGCAGCATCACACCGGGAGGCCACATCGATGTGGGCCACCGAGCCGTGGGAATCCTCCCACAGGTCCATGATCACGGGATTTTCCGACAGCACCTCAAAGGTGGTTTTACCCACAAACCGCAATGCCGCATCCGTCATGGCCACATCCACGCCTGCGCCGGCCTTTTTCAGCAGCCGCACCAGTTCCACAGCCTTGTACGCGGCAATCCCGCCGGTCACCCCCAGCAGAATCCGTTTTCCCGCCAGAATCGTCACTGGGTCAGGTCCGACTGCGACAGTGAATCCGGGTTGTCCGGCAGCCGGCCCTGGTTCATCCGGGCCGCCACCCCGACTTCCACATAGGTGAAAATATGTTCGCTCTTGATGGAGATCACTGCGGATTTCATGGGCTTTTCAAACACCAGGATCGCCATGTTGGGAGAAGCGATCCGGCTGACCATGCTCCAGTTGTCCTTGAGCATATTGTTATTGAAAAAATTGATCAGGGACCGCCGCTCCACCCTCCCCTTGAGCATCAGAATTCCGGAGGTGAACCCGGGGGTGGACACGATCATGGTTTTGTCTTGAACCACGGACAGCTCCACCGGAATGAGTACATCCTCAAAATCATAGTACACTGCCGTGGTCTTCCGGGATTCCGGTGCCGGTTCCGCCACCGGTGCCGCAGTGGCCGCCGCTGTCTGGGTTTCCGCCGGCGGCGTGTCTGAAAACATGCCGGCACATCCGGTCACTCCCATCAAACATCCCAGTGCCGTTACCATAACCAATGCCGATTTGAACGTTTGTCGCATCAGATCCTCTCTCTTTGTCAAAAAAATAAACTTTTTGAGACAGACCCGGTCTGCCTTATTTTATCAATGCCAGAATATCGGTAATATCGTTGTCAGATTGTCTTGAGGATTAATTCCCCGGCTGTTTTTTTTCTAACCAACCAAATAAAAGTTTAACCGCCCCGGTTATTTGAGTCAAGAAGTATGTTTGGCAGAGTCACTCTTTCATTCTATGATAGCAATAAATTTCGATTCCCGCCAAATTGCGGATGTGATTATTCAGACATATTGCCGCCAGACACAGGATTATTGAAATTATGCATCTGCTGGAGAAATCGTTCAATTTGTTGATTCAATAAAACCACTTTTTCATTATACGCCTGTTGCTCCGTTACCGTTGTGACTTTCTCTTTTTCTTCCATCAATGTTTCTCTTGCCTGCTGAAGGCGGGAAAACTCCCTCTCAAAATCTTCTTTTTTAGCGGGAATCATCTCTTCCAAAAGTTTCTCCTGTAAAGGATTATCTATAATTCCATCAGGCGGGTTGTCCATCGTTCGGGCAGAATTAAAACGAGTAATTTTATCTCTCTGATTAACAGGAATCCGAGACAAATCATCTGTAAAAATAAGGTTACCGTTCTCATCCGTATATTGAAAAAATTCTGCTGATACGGCTAAAGCAAAAATCATAATCATCAGAACACTATACAAGAATTGTAAAAATAATTTTTTTATCATGAAATCTCTTTATCGCCTGTATACTTTTGGCTATTGTTGAAAACTGCAACGATAAATTATCGACAATTTTGTTTTACCCCAAAAAAGTCTTATTTGGATTTAAGAATCCAGATATCGGTTATCTCTTTATTTTCGTTCCGTTTAAATCCAATCTGAAAGCCTTCCTTGATCTGTCTCGAAACTTTGCCACCCGGTTCAGTGGCATGATAAACCACATTCCTTGCGAATTTCAGAAGATGATCGTCTACAACAATCTCATTGTCTCCAACCCGCTGAACAAAGCCTATATGCCTGTAAGTAACCTCAGGCATGGGGGGTTTTACATAACCCTTCTGGTTGTTTTTTCCGCCTTTCTCCGTACCCATGGCAACAGAGGATACTGAGATCAAGAAAGCTATTATCACAAAATAAGCTATTATACTCATTCCTTGCTTGAAGTGGTTCATTTTTTTCACCAAACTCCTCCTTGTATTGAGAAATGAATTCAATGAAACATAGATTCATGAATCCCTCAATTGATCCCGGCTTTTTTTAACAATCTCTAATGGATTTCACGCCAATAAAACATTCCTTGTTTTTCCGCCCGTTCTCTCTGAGTGACGATACCGCCTGCGGCAGTACTCATCAACTTCAGCTCCTGATCACCCGCCTTAAGAATCGTGGGTTCATAGAGAAGGGTCGGAAAGTGTATCCCCGATGGAGGGAGATTTTCCTCTTCCCAAAGAACCTGGTCTTGTTCATCAATCATCCCATCCTCATTGATATCGAGCTGGGAAGAGTTAGGCCTAGCACCCGAACAACCCTGAATTTCCATCAGGATTGATTCACCTCCAGAAGTACAGGGAGTACTTTTGGGAATGGTAGTGATAACAATAACCATGCCATCACGGATCATCGGATTGCGAATAATCCGTTCTTTTGTAAGGGGCAAATCAAAGTACCATCCCGCATGGTTTACAACCAAGCTGGAAGGATTAGACAGCTCTCCGTTTGCAATAGCCTCCTCTTCCGTAGCCCAGATCGATTCATAATCGGATGTGATCCGCATAAATCGGCCTCCAAAAGAGGACCATGCCAGTTCAATCTGTTCCAGAAGAGATACAGTGTAAGGTTGATTGGAGAGATTGGGAGTAGCCGCCCTGTTAAAAGTCCCTAAAAATTCGGAAGAGTCCGTGTCATCCCCATAATCCCAGATACCGTAGAGTGTTTGGGTGGAAACATCATCAAAATCGGAGTTCCCCAGGTATTTCCCCGTTCCGAAGACCACAATATAGCCATGCCTGGTGCAATGAAACATCACGTCCGGCTTGGTTGTGATGGGTTGAATGCTGCCCCCGGGCCCCTTTGCAGTAAACAGGGGCGCAGGATCTCCCCCCGACGTATGAGCAACCTGCCAATCAGCAGGGTTGGCTGATTGAATATCAAATTTCCAGAGATTTCCCAACAGATCCCCTGCGTATACATAGTCTGCCAACATATCATTGTTCATATCCACGACGGCCGGGGTCGAAAGACCATTCGAGGGGCCTGATCCCGTATCAATTTTAGCCAGCACCGATCCGTCTGTTGCAAGAACGAAGAGCAAGGCACTCTCATTGGGACTGTTGTAACCGTTTCCAAAGAGAATGACCCAGCCAGCCTTGGTATTGACGATGACTGGTTGGCTGAAGCTGTATCCCATGTCAGCCACATCACTTGAATCTGTGGTAGATTTGGGAAATTCCCATTTGACCCTGGCGGCCAAGGCTGCTTCCGTAGTGATGGTAAAGGGATCGGTCACATCTATACAGAAATAGCCTTTACCCCCCTTGCCTAAACCGCCCACCAAAAGGTTAATTCCGTTGACGTTCCTTACAGAAGGTGTCAGATCTACATAATAATTATGAGAGTAACCAGGATCAGCAAGCAAGGAAAGATTAGGAAAGACAAGCCCCGGCACATAGGCGAAAAGTTCACCTCCGCCAGTTGTTTTATTGGCGTCAAAAGCATGAAGCATACCGTCGTTACTACCGACAAACAAGACTCCGGTGTCATAAAGAGGCGCGGAATGGACAAAATCCCCTAAGACAGTTTCTCTACTTCTGAAGTCTATCCCTTCCAAACTCCGGTCTCCCCGAAGATAGTTGAGCACTTTTTCACTGATGGCCGGATCGAGAGCGAGCATTTCTTTCTGAGTAGTGCCAAGGCTCGTGAAACGGAAGGGTATACCGGAAGTTCCGTTATAGGTAACAATACGCCTTCCAGTGTCCCAGTCGGTCGAAGCAAGTTTTTCTGAAGCAGACCACAATTCTTCGCCCTCGCCCCGCCTGATTTCACCGGTAACCGCATCGATATTATAGGCTTTGACATCACCGCTCCAGAATTCGGTCGAATAGCTCGACTGATAAATGACGGTTCCTTCGTTCAGTTCTTCCGCATTGATGGAGACTTTAGCCGCTGACCCGATCCGGGCGATCACATCATTGATGACGGACAGAAACGCCTTGACCAGTTCCTGGGGATCCTGCGCATTCAGATATTTCCCCCGGCCATTGACCGCCGCATGCCACAGATCATCGATGCGCTTATAGTCATCATTGATCGGACTTGGCCAGGTAGGATACTTTCGTTTGGAGGTGTCGATATTGTAAAGGTCGTAGTCATCGGGGTCAAGGGTGCCGTTTACGCCAAAGGCCACCGTATAGGTGACCATATGCTGCCACGTGGCACTGTCATAAAAATTGGTCGGCACGAAGTTGTTGTCCGGATCTCCATCCAGATCGGTCATCCAGTAGTACATGGCCACATCGGCAAGGCTTCCTGAATTTTTGTCTCCATAGGGCGGAGGAAAGGTTCCGTCGACATTCCCCAGTCCCGGAGCCAAGCCGTTATAGGCACCGTCCGTGAACATAATGGCGAAATTCTGCTGACAACCGCCACCTGCTCCGGGATCAATAGGAGAAACCGAAAGTTCAGGTTCAAGAGGGGTGATCACCTCGCTGGTGCTGTAATATTCACCGATCTTTTTGAGACCATTTCTTAATGGAGTGGCCCCGATAGGGTTTTTATCGTGACGGAAGCTGGTCAAGATGTCTAAGAGGGCATGAGTCTCGTCAACTCCTCCCACCTTGATGGGATGAACCCGTTTAATAATGTAGCCGTTCAGGCTTCGGATGCCCACATTGACCCCTTCCAGCATCTCAAGAGATTGGCAGATAGCCCCAACCGCGACTCCCCACCGTTTCCGGGAAAAGGAGTACCAGTTGGCAAAATTCTGCCGTTCCTGTTCATAACTTCTACCCGTAACGATGTCTGCGGGGGGCGATACTTCCAAAACAAGCTCTTCGGGCTCTATGTAGTTATCACCGTCGTCATTGTATCTGTAATAGGTGATCTCCCCATCCAGGTTTACCAGATAGGGTTTACCCGCCGATTGAGAAAACACATAATAATGTGCGTTGATAATATTCACGCCTCCCGCTACCTTGACGAATTTCACGGCGTCCGCATTGGTATACGAACCTTTGGCAGCGTGATTTTTTCGGGTCACTGTGACCGATCCAGCAGTTCCTGCATTGAAAGTATATATTCCTAGAAGATCCCATTCTCCACCTTTAGCACGCTGATCTGAATAGGCTGTATCTGTCCCATCTGCATGAACAATGGTATACTCAGCATTCTGATCGTTTCCGCTGTAATAGGCGTTGAAAACCCATACCTCGTAGGCTTCGGTCCAAGGGATGGTGGGAATCCACGTGAAAGAGGAGCCATCCACGGTTGTATAACTGTCATTTCCTCCATAGGCGGCGCCGTTATAGTATAGTTGCCAGTTGCCGGACTTGCTAATGCCTGTGCTATGTCGGTCATCTTTGACAATCGGGCTTCCGGCACTAAGAGAGTAATAGGTGGCGTTGAGGTTGGTATAGTTTTCCGCATACATGGGGTGGGAACGCACCATATTCGGATCAGCGTCAGACATGGCAGAATGCCAAGGCTTGTAGGCGACCTTTGGATCATAATACATCTTGTTGTACTCGGACCATTGAGATTTCCAATAACGGCGGTTATCTCCGGTGATAACATGGGAGTAGACACCCGAAGTGTACAAGTTATCTCCGGGGTTATCGAACACATATTCATATTCAGTATTACCGATAGCGAAAAGCCCATCACTTTCATTTGTGAGGATCTCCCAATCCATGGATCCAGAGTCGTCAATTCCGAACATGATATTGGGGGCCGAAGCCTGAAGCTGAACATCTAAGGGGACGTCCGCGATATCAACCGGGGCAGCACACACCGGTGGGATATAAGAAAAGCTTCCCCAGCACATTGCGAAGAGGAAAACAAAGAAACAACACAAGTGTATGGAAAAAAAAAGCGGTTTTTTTTTGATACTGACAATCTCACCAGCCACCGCCGCCTTGGCCCCGGATACTGTGCTGATTGTGAAACCATTCATGGGAACCTCCTAAAACCGCTTTAAATAACCGATTTCAATGATGACACTTCCATTATTGGATTTTCCGTGTCCGAACACCGCATATTCATACAAGCGCGTACCCATTTCACCTATATCCAGAGAACTTCCTTTTGCAACCCCTTTGGATACAGTTGAAAAAAAGGCATTTGTATTGATAGCCGCCTGTTCTGAGTTGTCACTTGAAGAAGCGCTGTGCACCCAGTTGTCGGGATTTGAAAAATCTATTGGGTTACCGTTGCTGTCGACAACGTCATTCATCCAGAGCCATGACGAAGAGTGTGGCATCAGGTTGTCACTGTCCGTTTCATTTTCAATCGTCTGGACCGCTTCGTTGACGCTGGACTCTGCCAGATAAAAATTTTCCTGGTATATCTTTTCATTTCGGACGATTTTATTCTCAACGGTTGCCGTATTGATGGCGGACAATCCAACCAACGTCAATACCGCCATCACGATCAAGGTAATGATCAGTGCGGATCCGTGCCGGTTGTTCAGACAATTGAAAAAAATTTTCGGCATTTTGCCTCTTGGAAATAATATCATACCTCTATCCTCTATTTTTTAAAACCATCAATTCCAGCACCTTCTCTTGGATCTTGTCTCCAAGTTTAACCGATTTTTTAACCCGGACATTAATTTTTTTCATATCGGCCGTGTGGTCTTCCGCCTTCCATTCAAGCGTATATCCTGGTGGAATAACACTACTTTCCTCATGGGTTTCAACAGTATATGTCGTGCCGCTGGTTATATTATCAAAATCTTCCATAAGAAGATATTCAATCCGGCTTTGGGCCGCAAGCAGTGCATCGGTAAATGTCAAGGCATGAGCGTTTGCCTGGGATGCTGAGATATGCATGCTGATAATAGCTAAAATACCAACCGCCAGAATACCTAAGGCGATCATCACTTCCAGAAGCGTAAAGCCTTTTTCTTTTTTTGAAACCTTGCAAAATGATCCATTGTTCATTTCAGCCATGCTTCCTCTCCAGCGGTTATAATCCCAGATTACGGCATTTTACCACGGCAGACACCGACCTTTCCGCCCCGGGTATGGTGTGGTCCACGGCACCGGCATTCAACCCCGCAGTAATATCAATACGAACCGCTCTGATATCTGAAAGGTCAATCGGTGAAGTTAGTTCTTGACCATCACCGCCCAAGTAGGTAAAAATCAAGGATTGAATGTTTTCAGCTATGGCCTCTCTGCTATCGAGGTCTTTCTTTCTTCCGATATCATCGTCCCCATCACTCAATGAATCAAAAAGGTCATAGGAAATCGTTGTCAAAACCCCCGGGTCATCATCTGTGTCATTTTCTACATAAGTAAAAGTCAGAGGGTTCCCATTTGACCCATCTCCTGCATTGGTGATGCCTGCTGAAAAAGCCCTGTGTGGGTCATAACCAGCCATTCGAATCTCTAAGGACATAATATACATAGCAGCACGGATACTTTGCTGCATTTCCACCAGTTGGGACTGGGACAGCTCAGACTTCTGCTGTCCTGAATAGGAATAGATGACGCCCGCAATCACAATGCTTATGATGGTTAGGGCCACCAAGATTTCAACCAGAGTAAATCCCTGATTGAAATCATTTCCGCTTTCAAGATACCGTTTCCCGTTCATGTTAGGTTTTCCATTTTGTACATCTTTTTCATTATTCAGATCATTGAATCCGGATCCTTCCTATCTTATTTATTTTAACCTGCTTTTGTCTGCCCGATGTGTTGGAAATAGTTATGGTGCAATTATTGACCCCTGACAAAAGCCCTCTACTAGTGAAGCCAAATGATAAATTATTCGATATTATCTCAAGTTTGTCATTTTTCAGATTAACAAACGCAATTATTTCCTCACCTGAATCATAAGTCCCGTCTTCCGGATTATTATCAATAAAAGCCCTATAGCTGTTGTTTGTTTCATCAAAAACTATACTGGTTATTGCATTTTCCTTGATGGCTCGAAGTTTCATCTCCTGCAAGGTGGAAAACAGTTGCCTTGTGGCAGTATTTACCTTAGTGTTTTTGATCAACGCATTCATTTCTGGAATCGCCACGCTCGCCAAAACACCCACAATAGCAACGACCACCATCAGTTCCACCAGGGTGAATCCACTGTTGCGGGATCCGCCGGGGTATGAGGTCTTCCATCCGGGCATATGCCTTTCTCCTTCATGGGGTTGACGGGGAACCGGGGATGATTGGATTCACCATACGAAAAAACAGTTCAAAAATCAAGAATCCTGATCCCATTATTTACAAGGTCTGACAAACAACGCTTGACATTTACAGACAGACATTTATAATCGCTCCATCAGCCTTGATAAGGCTGATGGATTGTTTCCGCCGCAAGGTGTATTCCCTGATTTACAGGAAATTACTCCCCAAAGCAAAACAGATTATTTTTTATTTTTTTATTACAGGAGAGCGCCGACATGGCAAATGGTATTGTAAAATGGTTTAATGACTCAAAAGGGTTTGGATTCATCGAAGTTGAAGGTGGTGGAAAAGACGTGTTTGTCCATCACTCAGGTATCAATGCAAGCGGTTTTAAATCCCTCAATGAAGGCGACCGGGTGTCGTTTGATATCGAAGAGGGCCAGAAGGGACCTTCTGCCAAGAATGTGACGGTGCTCTAAAACACGTATCAAGTGTTGCTCAAGACATACCTGACAGACTGACCGAAAAGTTCCTGGATGACAGCCGATCATTCAGGAACTTTTTTTTGGTCCGTTTCTGATCCAGGGGTCAGCCGGGCCAGACATCGCCTCTCCCCGCCATCCGGCAGCCGATATTCATCCCATGCCACGGCAAACCGGTTTTCCAGTTTCCGGGTGATCTCTTCCCGGGCGCCCGGGCTTTTCAACGCATACAGAATCCCGCCGGATGCCAGCAACGGGGCAGCCAGACCGGCCAGACGTTCCAGATCCGCCAGGCCCCGGGCCAGAATTCCGTCAAACCGGGCCGCAAAATCCGGGTCATCCCGCAAATCGTCCAACCGGGCGTGAACCGTCTCGATTCCTTCAATTCTCAGCATACGGATCACATGTTTGAGAAAATGAATCTTTTTTCGGGAAGCATCCACCAGAACCATCCGGATTCCCGGATTGAGCAGTTTCACCGGCAGCCCTGGAAACCCCCCGCCGGTTCCCATGTCCAGCCATTGTCCGTTTCTGGTATGAAGAAACGGCTGAATGGCCATTGCATCCAGAAAATGCTTTCGGGCCAGATCCGCCGGACCTTTGATGGCGGTCAGGTTGACATGCCGGTTCCATTTTTCCAGCTCGGACCCATGGCAGGCCATCTGATCCACCTGCCCGCCGGTAAGGGGAATTCCCAGATCCCTGCTTCCCTGCCGCAGGGTGTTGCAAAAGATCTTCCGCCAGTTTCCGGACACGGTGTCAAAACCGGTTCCAGGGTCTGACATAGGCTTTCATCCCTGTTTTTTCGACAAATCCGGCCATGGTCTGATCTGCGGCCTTTCGGTCGGCAAATGACCCGATTCTCACCAGATACCAGGTGACGTCATTGGCACGGGTCAATGTCAGAATCCGGGCGTCATATCCCAGTTCCAGCAGTTTCCTCAACTGATCCCGGGCATTTTCCTGAACCTGGAACGCACCGGTCTGGATTTCATATTCAGGATCTGGTGTTTTTTCATCCGGCGTTTTCCCTTCAGGGTCACGGGCCTTTTCAGGGACATCCGTCCCGGCTTGGGTCAAGGCCTGGGCCTCTGACTGGGCCACGGGCTTCTCTTCTGACTGGGGCCCGGGTCGTTCCGGTGCGGGCGGAGGGTCGATGGTTTCCGCAACAGGTGGCTCCGCTGCTTCAGGGGCCGGACCCAGTTCTTCCAGCTGGTTTCTGGCATACGCCGCTTCAGGGTCAACCCCCACCGCTTTTTCATAGGCGGCCCGGGCCGCTTTGGTATCTCCAAGCTCCAGAAACAGATCTCCTTTCAGGCAATGGGCCAGATAAAAATCAGGTGCCAGCGACAGGGTCTGGCCGATATCATCCAGGCTTTTGTCATATTGTTTGAGCTCGGCCCAGCAGATGGCCCGGTTGAAATAGGCGTAATGACTGTCCGGAGACAGGCGGATCTCGGTATCATAGTGGGAAATGGCTGTCTCGTATTCCCCCTTGTAATACCAGGCCACCCCCAGGTTGCTGTGCAGCCCTTTGAGATCCGGCATCATCTGTTTTGTCTTTTCAAAATCCTGAATCGCGGCATCATACTGAGACAGTTTCATGTGGGCCACGCCCCGGTTCTTATAGACATCCGGATTGTCAGGGTCCAGTTCAATCAGTTCCGTGAACACCTCGATGGCAGCCTCGTATCGATGCTGTTTCAGATGGTCGACCCCGGTTTCAAACAACGCCTTTTCCTGGGATGCGAACACGGTTGCGCTCAACAGACAGACAAACAAACCAATGGGTATGACATAGTATCGTATCATGGCTCTCCAGACATTCTCAGAATTGGCGGACATGGGGTATCCTAAAAAAAAATCGTTCCAAACACAACAGAAAATCAATCCTGATGGGTTTCAACAATTTTTCGAATTTCCGGTTCCAGGGACAGAAACACCTCCACCAGCTCGGGATCGAAAAACACCCCGCTGCCGTTTTTGATCTCCGCCAGGGCCTGATCCACCGGCCAGGGATCTTTGTAAGGCCGCCTGGAAATCAGGGCATCAAACACATCGCAGATACAGGTAATTCTGCCGGCCAAAGGAATATCTTTTCCTTTGAGGTGCTGATGATATCCGGTGCCGTCCCATTTTTCATGATGGGTCATGGCGATGATTCTCGCCACTTCCAGCAGCTGGGACGTGCCCCCGGACAACAGTTCCTCCCCGATGCGGGTATGGGACCGCATGGATTCCCATTCCTTGTTGTCCAGTTTTCCGGGCTTGAGCAGAATATTATCGGAAATACCGATCTTTCCAACGTCATGCATGGTGGATGCCAGGTCCAGCCGGTCATATTCTTCCCGGGAAAGCCCCAGGGCCTTGCCCATGAGCCGGCAGTATTTGCTCATGCGGTTGATGTGGGTGCCGGTATCCTGATCCCTGAATTCCGCGGCTTTTCCCAGACGGTTGATCACCTCGATCTGGGCCTTTCGCAACTCCCTGGTCCGCTCCAGGACCATCTCTTCCAGAATGGCGTTCTGGTTTTTCAGGGCTTCTCCGGCCAGCTTCAGGGTCAGATGGGTTTTGACCCGGGCCTTGACCTCGGTGATGTCAAAGGGTTTGGTGATATAATCCACGGCCCCGGCATCAAATCCTTTGGTTTTATGGGTCAGGTCATCCATGGCCGTGATAAAGATGATGGGAATGTCCCGGGTCAGAGGATCGGACTTGAGACGGTCGCACACGGCAAATCCATCCGTGCCGGGCATGATGATATCCAGCAGAATCAGGTCCGGCAGGTTCTGCTTCGCGAACCGGAGGGCATCTTCTCCGTTAAGGCTGACTCCCAGCTTATACGTATCTTTCAGGGCGTTCACCAGCACGTCCACGTTGGACTTGGCATCATCCACCAGCAGAACCAGACAATCGTCGATCGTTTTGATGAATCTCACATCTTTGTTCATTTTTCCCCTCCCGCCTTTTCCACGAGAATGGTCACAAATTCCTTGGCATCGTCAAACTGATAGTTTTTTACCGCGTCTGTCAGAAGGTCCATTTCTTTTTTCCACAGGTCCTGAATCTGAAGCTTCATTTTCCGCACCAGTGTTTCAGAAAGCACGGGATCGCATTGATCCAGGCTGTCCATCAGGGACCGGGCCAGGGCTTCAATTTTGGCATTCGGAGCATCCGGGGCCGGGGCGGATGCTTTTTTTTCCTTCTGGTGATCCGGCGTTTCAATCCGGGCACTAAACTGTTCCGCTGAACGGCAGACGGTTTCATAGGCCGACTGAACCTGCTTGAGCAGCGAACGGGCTTCCCGGTCCCTTTTCTGCCGGCAGGCCTGTTCCAGTGCTTTCACGGATTCAAACAACGCCATGGCAGACACATTGCCGGCCGCGCCTTTGAGGGAATGACTCAAATCAGCGGCCTGGTTGAATGCCGACCCGGAGATCAGCGCTTTCATTTCCTGGTGAAACCCGGCATAAGTCCTGCAGAAATCGGACAGTATCTCCGCATAAATATCCACGGCTCCGCCCAGCCGCTCCAGGCCGTCTCTGATATCCAGGCCCGGCAGGTTCATTGTGCCTGCTCCGGGACCGGCCGGTGTCTGTCCCTGTTCGACAGAGGCCGCCGGTTCGGGAACGGGCAGTTCAAACCCCGGACCGATCTGATTTTTCAATGCCGTGAACAGGACATTCCTGCTGATGGGTTTAAGGATGTAATCATCGATCCCCGCTTCCAGACAGGCTTTCCAGTTGTCTGCCTTGGCATGGGCGCTCATGGCGATGATGGGCAGCCGGGCTCCGGAACACTGCTGCCGGATGATGCGGGAGGCTTCGATTCCGTCCAGATGCGGCATCTGTATATCGATCAGCACGGCGGCATAGGCGTTTTTCCGTACCTTTTCAATGGCTTCAAGGCCGTTTCGGGCCGTATCCACCGCCACGCCGGCCATACCGAGCATTTCCGAACCGATTTTCCGGTTGATGGCATTGTCTTCCACCAGAAGTATCCGAAGGCTGGGAAACGATGAATCGCCTGTACCCGTTGCCGGGGATTCCGGTTTTGACACTCCGGTATGAAGGAATTCGTTTTGCAGCAGGTCTCTGAGCACCGACTGTTTCACCGGTTTGGTCAGGGACCGGGTGAACCCCAGATCTCCGGACCGTTTCAAATCGTCATTTCGGCCCATCCGGGTCAGGGCGATGGCCAGGTCAACGGATCCAATCCGGGTTTTCAGGGGATGAAACAGCGCGGGATCACCGGTATCCGGCATACCCATATCCATCATCACCAGCGAATATGATTTTGAACCGTTTGGTTCTGAAATCTCCTCCAGGGCACTGGATGCAGCTCCGCAGGCGGTCACGAGAAACCCCCAGGATTCAAGCAGCCGGGCCAGAGATCTTCGGCCGGACCGGTTTTTCACGGCAATCAGCGCTTGACGGGAGTCAAAAAACACGGATGGGTGTGTCCGGTTTTTTTCAGGGTTTTTTTCATATTTGAGCGGCACATGGAAATAAAAGGTGCTGCCTTCTCCCGGATGGCTGTCCACCCCGATGGCGCCGTTCATCATTTCAACGATCTGGCGGCAGATGGCCAGGCCCAGGCCGGTCCCCCCATATTCGCGGGTAACGGTGCCGTTGATCTGGGTGAACGATTCAAACAGCCGGTCAAAATGTTCGGGCGCTATGCCGATGCCAGTGTCCGTGACCCGGAACCCCAGTTCCACCACACTGTCTTCACTGCGGATCGGTTCCACCCGGATGATGATTTCTCCCTGCCGGGTAAATTTAAGGGCATTGGAGGTCAGATTCACCAGCACCTGACGCAGCCGCATGGGATCCGCGATCACCTGGTGAGGCACTTTCGGGTCGATATCCACGATCAGTTCCAGATTCTTCCGGGTGATCATCTCCAGAAAGATATCCGACACCTCTTCCACGACATCCCGGATATCAAAGGGGGTTTCCTGAAACTCCAGTTTGCCTGCTTCGATTTTTGAAAAATCCAGAATGTCGTTGATCAGTCCCAGCAAAGAAAACGCGGAACTCCGGATGATTTCCAGGTATTCGGTCTGCTGCCGGGAAAGATCGTCCGCCATGATCAGGTCACAGGTTCCCACAATCCCGTTCATGGGGTTCCGGATCTCATGGCTGATCACCGCCAGAAATTCGCTTTTGGCCCTGTTGGCTTTTTCCGCCTCTTTTCTGGCGGCTTCCACCTGTTTGATGGCGGTGGACAGCCGGGCCGCGTTTTCCTCCTGGACTTTTCGGGCCAGATTCAGGGCACGGGCTTTTTCCCTGAGCATCTGCTGGGCGTTTCTCAACGCCTCCTCCGCTTCCATCTCCTTGGTCACAATGGTCAGACAGCCGGAAGAGACATGCACCCGGTCTCCCCTGAATGCTGTGACCGTGGCCTGGTCCTTGAGCCAGGCTGCCTCCCCGTTCGGAAGCTGAACTTTGTATATGGCCTCCACCAGCCCCTTTTTTTCTCCCTGCTTTCGAAGTCCTTTTCGAAAGCCTGTCAGTTCCGGCCGGCGCAATGTCTGTTGATTGACCCGGGTATGGGTCTCTCCCTGGTAATCATAGACCCGCCGTTCCAGAATGGATTTTCTGAAAACCTCGGCCAGATCCGCTTCGGCACAGCGCATCAAATCACTGAACCGTTTGCCTGCGAACTCGTACCACATGGAGTTCTCCTGGTCCCGCCAGGCGGACACATAAGGGATGACCGGTACAAGGGTTTTTTCAAAATCGGATAAACGGCTGATATTCCGGGCCACATGGTCCTTCAGGGCGTGGCTGTATTCTTCTCCATGCAGTATCTTACCGGGATAATCCTTATCTTTCATTATCGTATGATCTTTCCTGTTTTCAGATCCCCGCCCATGGTTCAGAATTCAGGTCTGCCTCAGATGCAAAGCGATCTTTTTTTTGATTTCACGGGTCACAAACGGTTTGGTGATGTAATCAATGCCACCACAGTTGAAACACTTTTTTTTCTGTCCCGGGTGATCCATGGCAGAGATGAAAACCACCGGGATATCCCGGGTTTCAGGATCCGCCTTCAACTTTCCGCACACCTCGAACCCATCCATCCGCGGCATGACGATATCCAGGAGAATCAAATCCGGGCGGCGGTTTTTTGCGAACCGGATGGCATCTTTGCCGTTGAGACTGACCCCGATTTTGTAATCGGCTTTCAGGGCCTGAACCAGCACATCGATATTGGTTTTGGTGTCATCCACGATCAAAACGGTTTTCATATCCGGTTTCCTCTGTTTCGGCCGGCAGAATGATTTTCATTTTCGTCCCATGATTTTCCCGGGATTCAACCGCCATCCCCCCCCCGTGCCGTAAAACGATCACCCGGCAGATGGCCAGGCCCAGGCCGACCCCTTTTTTCATATCCCGGGGCTTTGAAGAAAAATAGGGATAAAAAATCCGATGCAGGGACGGCGCATCGATACCGGAGCCATTGTCCCGGATAACGGCCTGGACATACCTGCCGGGCCTGAGATGAATGTCAAATATCCCCGGGGCTTCAACCGGGCTGTTTTCATCGATAACAAAGTTTTTCAGCGTCACGTCGATCAATCGATCCGTTTTGTGGGCCACTGCTTCACACGCATTGACAAGAACCGCTTCAAGTGCCCTCGCCATCAACCGGGTATCCACCCGGCACGGCCACAACCCTCTGGGCATGTTCACCCGGTATTGAACATCACTGCCATCCAGCAGGGACCGGGCAACCCTGGCAACCACCCGGGTGAACAGAGAATTTTTTTCCACCGGTGTCTGCTGCCCGGACAGAAAGGAAATATCCCGGTTCAGAGCCAGAGCGCTGCGGCTGATTTTCAGGGCATTGGCCAGAAACCGGTCCCCGTCCCTGTACCTGCCCGATACACTGGCCGACAGTTCGATATAATCCGCTATGCCGGTCAGCAGATTGTCCAGATCATGGGAGATCCCCTGTGAAAAAGTGTGAATCACATCCTGTTCCATCGTTGCCATCCGCCGGTCCAGATCTCTCATCCGGGCGGATATGTCCGTGGTCACGCCGTCAACCCGGCAGACTCCATCCGCGGCATTGTCATAAGGAACACCGGAACTCTCGTGCATCCAGATGAACCGGTTGTCCAGACACTGAAACCGGTAAAGAATATCCAGGGGCACACGGTCCTGGAACAGCTTCTTGAAGGCCGTCCTCACGGCTTGTTCATCCGATGGGTGGACACGGTCCAGCCACCCGCTTTTACCCATTTGCTGGATCCGGCTGACAGAAAATCCGGTGAGCCGGTCCACTGCCGGACTGATGTATGAAAATTCGCCGCCGGTATCCAGGGTCCAGACAATTCCGGGCAGATTTTTCAGCAGGGGGCCGCAAAACCGTTCCGGATCTGCCGGGTCCGGAACATGGTTCGAAACCCCGCCTGATGGCTTCTGGCAGGGACGGGGCCCCACTGTCCGGCCGGTTGGATGCGGTATCCGGGAAGACTGTTTTGCCAGAACCGTGTCAATGATTTTCAAAAGCCTGGCAGGGTCCGCCGGTTTTTTGACCAGGGCATAAGCACCCACTTTTCGGGCCTGTTCCCGGATTTTATTTGCCGTCTGGGTGGAGGAATAAAAAACAAAGGGGATTTGCCTGAGTTTCTCATCCAGCTGACATAACCGGCAGAACTGGAATCCATCCATTTCAGGCATGTGGATATCTGAAATGATCAAATCGCACCGATGCTCCTGAAGCAGAACCAGGGCCTTTCCGGCACTCATGGCGGTCAGAACGGCATATCCGTTCCGGGTCAACAGCACCTCGAGAACCTTTAGATTGACCTTGATGTCATCAACAATGAGTATCGTTTTCATCACATCCTGTCCGGGTGCTCAAAAAAACCAGGCCCGCCGTCCTGATTTTCTCAAAGGCATATAAATGGGTCATTCCAAACATCAACACAGGCATGCCTTATAAAATAGAAAACCCTACAAAAAACATCCGGCAAAGTCAAACGATAAATCGGTCAACCAGTAAAGCCGCACCTGTGTTTTGCATATTTTTGGGTAGTTAGCGTTTACAACAATTGAAAAATGTGGTTTAGATGATTAATTTATGCGCATGGCTATTAAAAAAACAAACCCGGATTCAGAAGAACTGGCATCTTTTTTGCATTATATTTAATCAAAGATCACAAAGGCGGTCAACCCTCATTTAACGAGGAGAGCATCATGAAACGGATCATTATTTTACTGGCACTCATATCCATATGGATAACAGGCTCCGTCCAGGCCGGTACCTGGACAATTTATGACGACTATATCGGCGGCAATTACTTTAACAGCAAATATGTCAAAAAACAAGGCGATGTCATTGCGATCACCACATCTGAATTTGACATAGACTGGATGGAAGTCAGCATCCAGACCAATGGGGACGTCACGGTTCGGATCAATACAACGTATAAAGACGGGACCCGGGATACCACCTATGGTGACCTTTTTGTCAGCACCAATGGGTGGAACCCTTCCGGCGATCCCGGTTCAGGGTACCGAACGGACACCTATTTGACCGGGGAATCATGGGAATATGCCTTGAACACCGCATCCGGAAACATCTATTCCATCAATGACGGAACCATCTGGCTGTCCAGCGATGAATTCTCCGACCCGTACTATAAGCCGCACTGGTACCGGCATGACCAGGAAGTGCTTTACATTCCCGGCGACAATGAACCGGAAGCCGGCACCTTTGCCTTTTCCCATGCCGGCAGTCTGATCAGTTACGCTTTCAACCTGTCAGATTTCGGCCTGACCTGGGAAGACGAGCTGAACCTGGGATTCCACTGGGCCATGACCTGCGCCAATGACGTGATTGAAGGCGGCCTCCACAAAGCGGCCGTTCCGGAACCGGGTACCATGCTGCTCCTGGGAATGGGTATTGCGGGCCTGGGCGTGGCAGGCAGAAGACGGAAAGCCCGACGATAAATTACAGAGATCACGGCCCTGTGTGTTACAACCACATTTACAAAAAATGTCAAAATAATGACAATAATTGACAAAAACAGGCGGATTTTAACCCAAGGAGAGACCCCATGAAAACCGTTTTTTTTACAATCACAGCCCTTCTGTTTTCACTGAATGCTTCAGCCGCCACCATGCAGGTGAGTTATCCACACCTGGCTTCAGTACAATACAGTTATTATGGGACCAATGGTTCCTGGAACCATGTGTCTGGCAGTGCCACTGAATTTGATATCAAACTGAACGGGATTACGTTAAGCGGTGTTGACTGGAACGATTTTTTCACCACAGCGTATTGTGTGGACCTGGAACATACGATCAATGCCACCACGTATTCAAATGTGACCCTTTCACCCCTCACCAGCGGCAGCAGTTATCTCCAGGCCGCATGGCTGATGGATCGCTGGGGTGCGGATGCGTCCGGAAACGCCCAGAAAGAGGCTGGCTTGCAGCTGGCCATATGGGATTCGGTCTATGGTGACGGTTTCAACAATTCAACCGGCGGACAGATCGGCAGCTACTATAGCGGCTACTTTCAGTCACTGCCCGGGGATGATCTGTGGACATCTCTTCGCAACCACTATGCCATTGCCTATACGTATGACAGCCAGGGTGGAAAAAAACAGGATCTTCTGGTTCAGCTGAACCCGGTGCCTGAACCGGGAACCTTGCTCCTGGTGGGGATGGGTATCGCCGGTTTGGGCGTGGCTGGCAGAAAACGGTTGAAATCCAAAAAACAATAAACTGAATCAATATGGTAAAAATGGTGAATTTTCATACCGAAAACAACCAACCAAGGAGACAAAAGATGAAGCCTTTTTTTTCAAAAACCTTTTTGCTTTTGTGTGCGCTGTTGCTATGGGCCGGCACAAGCATGGCATCTCCCCTGTTTGTGGGAGATACGTCGTCTCTGACCGGGAATTTAAACCACCAGGACACGCAAACCAATGTCAACACACTGGTTGATTTCTACAATTTTGACAATGATCCCGACCTGCCTGAAAACCTGACTCTTCTGGGAAAATGGGATGTAGGCAAGGGGTGGAGTGATGATACCACCCCCGGGTTCGGGTTCACGGGCAGCTTTACCGATGGCGGCAAAGCGGGTGACTGGTTCGCCAGCACAGGATGGCTGGCTTCCGATCCCATCTACTACAGCCTCAAAGCAGCTGATCATTTTGCTTTGTATTACGCCAGCGGAGAAACCAGCGGAAAATGGGAAATCGATTTCACCAATCCAGGCGGCAAAATCCCTGATTTATCCCATATCTCTTTCTGGACTGCCAAAACAGATCATCCTCCGAACCCGGTGCCGGAACCCGGAACCCTGGCCCTGGTTGGACTGGGGCTTGCCACAATTGCCGGATACAGACGGAAACGGCACGCCGGATAACCGGACCATACCATCTATCGATCTGTCCGGTGAATGGATTTTTCCCATTCACCGGATTTCTATTTTCATATTTCATAAAATTATTGACAAAACCGCCTGTTTGGTTTATAGAATCGTTTTTTCAAACACTGAGTTGAACCTGAAGATCCAGATTTTTAACGCCATCGCAACAGCAAATTAGCGGGATTCAAACAAAATTATGTAACGCCTTGTTGGCAGACAACTGCGTTCTTTGAACCGGACGGGTGTCAGCTTTCGGCAAATTTTATTCATGAAGGATGATGTAACATGATCAGAGATTTAAAGCGGGTAAGAAATATCGGCATCAGTGCCCATATTGATTCCGGCAAGACCACCCTTTCAGAACGGATTTTGTTTTACACGCAGCGCATTCACAAAATCAATGAAGTCCGGGGTAAAGACGGCACCGGCGCTGTCATGGACTCCATGGAACTGGAGCGGGAGCGGGGCATTACCATTGCGTCGGCCGCCACTTATTGTGAATGGAAAAAACACAATATCAACCTCATCGACACACCGGGCCATGTGGATTTCACCGTGGAAGTGGAACGGTCCCTGCGTGTGCTGGACGGGGTGGTGCTGATCCTGTGTTCCGTGGCCGGGGTCCAGTCCCAGTCCATCACCGTGGACCAGCAGATGAAACGGTATGAAGTGCCGTGCATCGCCTTTGTCAACAAATGCGACCGGTCCGGGGCCAACCCGGTCAAGGTGGCCGGACAGCTCAAAACCAAGCTGGGACACAATTCCGTGATGATGCAGCTACCCATCGGCCTGGAAGACAGACATGAAGGCGTGATCGATCTGGTGGCCATGAAAGCCTATTATTTTGAAGGCGAAAACGGTGAACACGTCGTGGTCAAAGAGATTCCCCAAGATCTGCTGGATGCGGCCCTGGAAGCCAGAGAAGAACTGATCGACGCGGCCTCTCTGTTTTCCGAAGAACTCACCGATGCCGTTCTTGAAGAATCGGACATCAGTGAAGAGATGATCAAGAAAGCCGTCAGAACCGGTGTGATGACCCGGCAGCTGACCCCGGTATTTTTAGGTTCCGCATACAAAAACAAAGCGATTCAGCCGCTGCTGGACGCGGTCATCGATTATCTGCCCTCACCCCTGGATATCCACAACGAGGCCATCGATCTGGACAATAATGAAGAAAGTGTGGTCCTGGAAAGCAATTTCGACAAACCCACCGTGGCCCTGGCGTTCAAGCTCGAGGATGGCCAGTACGGCCAGCTCACCTATCTCCGGGTGTACCAGGGATGTATCAGCAAAGGAGACACCCTGGTGAACTCCCGGGACGGCAAAAAAGTGAAAGCCGGCCGGCTCATCCGCATGCACGCCTCCCAGATGGAGGATGTGGAGGAAATTCCCGCCGGCCATATCGGTGCCATGTTCGGGATCGACTGTGCCTCCGGAGACACCTTTGTCTCTCCGGCGATCAATTACTCCATGCTGGCCATGCACGTGATGGAACCGGTCATCTCGCTTTCCATCGTGCCCAAGGACAACAAAGCCCAGATCAACATGTCCAAGGCATTGAACCGGTTCACCAAGGAAGACCCCACCTTTAAAACCTATGTGGATCACGAAACCGGGGAAACCATCATTCAGGGCATGGGAGAACTTCACCTGGAAGTGTACGTGGAGCGCATGAAACGGGAATACAAGGCGGAAGTCACCACCGGTGCTCCCCGGGTGGCCTACCGGGAAACCATCACCCAGAAAGCCCTTTTCAATTACACCCACAAGAAACAGACCGGCGGTGCCGGCCAGTTCGGGCGTGTGGCCGGCTATCTGGAACCTTGTGACGAGGACTTTGAGTTTGTCAACAAAATTACCGGCGGCCGGATCCCCACCCAGTACATTCCAGCCTGTGAAAAAGGATTTGCCGCGTGCATGGAAAAGGGTCCCAAGCTGGAATTCCCGGTCACCGGTGTCCGGGTGACCATCGACGACGGTGCGTTCCACGCGGTGGACTCCTCTGAAATGGCGTTTCAGGCAGCGGCCCGGGGCGCTTTTCTGGAAGGGTACATGAAAGCCAACCCCGTGATCAAGGAACCCATCATGAAAGTGGTCATCGAAACCCCCAATGAATTTCAGGGGTCGTGCATGGGACTGATCAACCAGCGGCGGGGAATCATCCAGGGGTCCCAGGAAGAAGGGGTCATGTCAGTGATTGAAAGCCAGGTGCCTCTGTCTGAAATGTTCGGCTTCTCAACGGTGCTTCGGTCCGCCACCCAGGGAAAGGCCCAGTTCACCATGGAATTTTCTTCCTACAAGCAGGTCCCGCAGTCTATTGCCGAAGAAATCATCAAACAGAAACAGGAAGAAAAGAAAGCCTAAGACCGCCATATCAAGGAGATATCATATGTTAAAAAAAGATCTCAACCTCAGAAGTCCCATTGAAAAAATCATGGGCATTGACAATATTGCGAGCAGCAGGTTCGGGGCCGTGCTTTCCAGGGCCGGGGTCGGTAAAACCCGGTTCCTGGTCCAGATCGCCCTGACCCAGCTGCTGGCGGACAGAAAAATCGTCCATGTCAGCCTAGATGATTCCATGGGAAAGATCAACCTTCGCTATAACGAAGGCTACACCAACCTGGTGGACAGCATCGGGTATGTGGATCCCCAGAAAGCGGTCCGGCTGTGGGACGACATCAGTCGCAACAAAGTGGGCATCAGTTACAATGACGTTACCTTCGACACCGGCAAGCTCAGAGACTACCTGAAAAGCTTCAAAAAGGCCGAACTGCCCATGCCGGCCCTGATGGTCATTGACGGTCTCAATTTTGATGAAGACCTTACCGACATTCTGGAGAAACTGCAGGATCTGAACCGGGAGTTTTCCATTTCCATCTGGTTTGCCATGCAGACCCACCGGGATGAAGCACCCTCAAAAGACGGATACCCGATGCAGCTGGAAGCCCGGAAAGAGATGTTTGACAAAGCCCTGTTTCTCAAACCGGTGAACAACAAAATCCAGGCCGTCGTCCTAAAGGACGGGAACAGAACCGACCAGGCATTTCTTCTGGATCCGGCCACCATGATGCTGTCAGAAGAAACCCTCTGATACCCTGCCCGCCGGTTTTATCCATCAGGGGAGCCCGGGCCGCCTCACCCGGCCGGGTTCCCCTTCACCCCCCTCATCAGACCCATTGCCGGATAAAATTTTCAATGGCCTGATACACCCGCTCCACCCCCCGGCCGATCAGAATTCCGTGCCGGTCATAATCAAACAGGTAATATTCCTTGACTCCCGACCCCAGCCCATGGAACAGTTTTTCCGTTCCTTTAGGGTTTACCACCGGATCTTTTCTGGACTGAACCACCAGCACCGGCTTGATGATCCCCTTCAGTTTCGGTGCCAGCTGATCCATGAGTTTTCCCAGCTGATGAATCCCGGAAACAGGGTTTCTCCGGTAATTGATATGGGGATTTTCCGGATGATTTTCGACAAACTCCCGGGCCATGCCTTTGAGCCGGACCCGCCGGACCATACTGTTCCACGTATTGACGGCCGGCACGAACCAGGACCCCATATCCTGAAGCTGCATGGGCGGGGCCACGGCAAACACCGCATCATAATCCGTGATCCGGGCGGCCATCTCCAGGGCCAGGCCCGCGCCGGTGGAAAATCCGCCGATAATCCGTTTTCCACTGGAATGACGTAGCGCCACAAACGCTTCTTCCACCGATTCCATCCACTGATCATAGCCGGTTCGGGCCAGATCCTCCGGAGAGGTACCATGCCCCTTGAGCCGGGGCACATGCACCGTAAATCCTTTTGAATACAGGTACCTGGCGAACTTTTTCATCTCTTCCGGGGCCGCCATATACCCGTGAATCAGCAGAACACCGGGATTTTCCGGTGGATGATTCAGAAACAGAGGCCGGCCGATGCGCTTGTTTTTGGATTCACCGGGCTTGAAAAACGTGGCATAGTCCGCCGTAAAATCCATATTCATCTTTTCAATGATCCGGGACCGGACCAGTTCCCGGATCTGCCTGCGGGATTTCTGAGCGATCTTTTTCAAACAGACCTGGACGGCTTCCACCGGTTCCACCTCATTGGCCATGACCAGAATGGGGTTTTCCATGCGGATGGCGTGAAATTCCGAAACCCGGTAGAACCGGGTCTGGTCTTTGAAAAACCGGTTCCCGTCCATGCGGATCATCTTTGTTTTCTCCGCCAGCGCCAGAAAATCGGAGATACGCTTGAACCGGTCATCCACCAGCAGATGAATCTGGTTACGGAGCAGCAGATCCGCCACATGGCACAGACGGCTCAGCACCAGACAGGTGATGGCATAATACACCTTGCAGGCGAATTCATACCGGTCGACCCCCTCTTTTTTGTAGGGATAATGTTTGAGAATGCCTGCCATGACATGGTCATAATTGATGGTGGTCAGTCCGTAGACCTGAGCCATGTATCTCTCCATGACGGAAACGGAGATCTGTCTGGAGATCTGCCTGGATTCCAGATCTTCAAACGGCCGCACCCGGCGTTTCACCGTGAGCAGGCTCTCCAGAAAAGGATGATGAAGATACGGGGCCATGTCGATGGGAGGGCCGAACCGGATGGTGATATCCACCCCGGTGAACAGCATGGCCCCTTCGGTCATCAGCTCATCCAGAATCCGTTTGGAAGGCTCCTTGACGAGAAGCCCGGCAATGGTGCCCAGAATGTTCTCCCGGGGATTGGCCGGATAATAGGTGATATTCACGGGCACGATATGGGTGGACTGCGCCAGCACCTCATCCACATTCGACAGGTCCAGTTCCGCTGCCAGCCGGTGAAATTCCGGGGCCCCGGATGCTTTCAGGCGGCGCAGGCGTTCCCGGAAAAATGCGCATCTCAATGCCACCACGGCCGCACCGGTATGGGGCCGCAGCTCTCCATTGTCGTCCACCAGAACGAATTGGCCGTCCTTGACCAGTTTTTTGTTTTTCACCATCATCCCTTCCGGGAAAATAATCCAGTGGGCGTCTCCGGAGAGCAGGGTTTTCAGCAGCAGATCATCCCGGTCCGGTGCATCCGTGGACACGGCCCCCAGCCGCCGGATCAGACCTTCAAGCACCGGCACGTCAAAGAGTTCTCCGGCCGCCAGAGACCACACTTGTTTCCCGGTGATGGTATGGATATGGTGGGGCAGAAACACCGTTTCAATCCGGGTGAAATGGTTGGCGCAGAACACCACGGATCCTCTGGGAATGTTTGATGCACCCTGAATGCTGATTCTGGCTCTGGAAAATCCGGAAAGGGTTTTCAGGGTATAGGAGGACAGTTTGAAAGCAAACCGGTTCATATGACTGCCTTATTCCTCAAAATTATCGCCCGGCTCAAACCGGGTCTGTTGAATTTTCAGCCGGTTGGTGATACAACATGCCATACGGCAAAAGCCGGATCCGACATGTTTTTTGATAACCTGACACGCGTGATCATATGGTACCACGCCCGGTTATCAAAAACAATTTATTGAATGGAGGCCTTTGTTTTGTACTCAAAAATCGTTATTCTGACATTCCCGCCCGAAGTGGCTGAAAAAGCCCTGGTCTGTCAGCTGGTAAAACAGTTCGACCTGCTGTTCAACATTCTGAGAGCGGAGATTTCCAGCCGCAAACAAGGGTTCATGGTGATGGAAATCGCTGCAGCGTCCCGGCCTGATTTCAACAAAGGGATTCAGTTTCTCAAACAGCAGGGGGTCCAGGTATCCACCCCGGAGCAACAGATCTACAAAGATGAACAGGTCTGCACCCATTGCGGGGCCTGCACCGCGATCTGCCCCACCGGGGCCCTGTATATCCGGCGGCCATCCATGGAAGTGGTGTTTGACAAGGAGAAATGCTCGGTATGCGAACTGTGTATCGTGACCTGTCCTACCCGGGCCATGGGCCTGTTCACCAAAGATCCGGAACCGGTCGTTTGATGCCGGAACCGGTCATCGGTGTGGCGGTCAGTGGCGGGGTGGATTCCCTGGTTTCCGCCTTTCTGCTCAAACAACAGTACAAACAGGTATTCGGCCTTCACTTCACCACCGGCCATGAACTGCACAAACCCGATATCCAGCGGCTCAAAGACCAGCTGAACATGGATATTGTCACCCTGGACCTGTCCGCGCCGTTTGAAAAGGAAGTCATTGACTATTTTATCTCCACCTACGTCCGGGGAAAGACCCCCAACCCCTGCATGGTGTGCAACCGGAAAATCAAATTCGGGGTCCTGATGGATCATGCCCTGAAACTGGGGGCTGATTATCTGGCCACCGGTCATTATGCCGCCGTGGTAAACGATTTGACAGATCCGGACGGCACAAGACCCCTTCCCCGGCTCGAAAAGGCTGCGGATCTGAAAAAAGACCAGTCCTATTTTCTGGCCCGTCTGTCCCTGGAACAGCTGTCCCGGGCCCTGTGCCCCCTGGCCGGATTCACCAAAGACCAGGTGAAGCGTCTGGCTGCCGGCCATGGTCTTACACCGGTCACCGGCAAGGAAAGCCAGGATATCTGTTTTATCCATGACCGGAACCTGACTGATTTCTTTACCGGCAAAATGGGCCTGACATCCCGGCCCGGCCCGATCATCGACGGTCACGGCCGCCGGGTGGGCTCCCATGCCGGGGTGCACGCCTTTACCGTGGGACAGCGGAAAGGGCTCAACTGCCCGGCATCGGAACCCTATTATGTGAGACGGATCGACCCGGAATCCCATACCCTGCACGTGTGTTTCAAAAAAGACCTGGCACGGCAGCAGATGACCGTGGCACAGATGGTCTGGCATGATGACCGGCCGGAACCGGTCCGGGAGGTGGCGGTCAAAATCCGGTACCGTCATAAAGAGACCGGCGCCACACTGACCCGCCAGGGGACCACAGGCCGGGTGATGTTCCACCAGCCCCAGTATGCCGTGACCCCGGGTCAGACCGCTGTGTTCTACAGCGGATCCCGGGTGCTGGGGTCGGGGATCATTCAATGAAGACATTTTATATCAAAACCCTGGGATGCAAGGTCAACCAGTACGAATCCGACGGCATCGCCGCAGGACTCGAGCACAGCGGCCTGATCCGGGCCAAAACCGGCAGATCCGCGGATGTGTGCATCATCAACACCTGCGCGGTGACCTCAAAGGCGGCCATGCAGTCCCGCCAGGCGGTACGCAGGCTGCGCCGGGACAACCCGGATGCAAAGATCATCGTGACCGGGTGCCATGCCCAGACCGCCCCGGAGACGATCCGGCAGATCGGAGACCGGGTGGAACTGGTCAGCCATCAGGACAAAACCCGGCTGGCCCGGCATCTGGCCTCGGACCCGGACCCCTTTCCCCTGCCGTTCCAACCGGCGGACCACTCACCGGACAACCGGTTTCAGGGTTTTGCCCACCCGGTTTCCGGCAGCATGACCCGGGCCTACCTGAAAATCCAGGACGGGTGCGACGCGTTCTGCACCTACTGCATCGTACCCCATGCCCGGGGCTCTTCCGTGAGCATGCCGCCGGACATGGTGATGCACCATGTCCAGGCGCTGGGCAACGACGGATTCAAAGAGGTGATTCTCACCGGGATCCATGCCGGCCGGTATGGCCGGGACCTGAATCCCCCCACCACGCTGATGGCCCTGCTGCAAACCATTCAGGACCGGAAACCCGTGCACCGGATCAGGCTGTCTTCCATCGAACCCAATGAAATCGATGACCGGCTGGCCGACCTGGCCGGTCCGGACGGCATTTTGTGCGATCATTTTCATGTGCCGCTCCAGTCCGGAGACGACACGATCCTGAAAAAAATGAAACGTCCTTACACAGCCGCTCTGTTCAGGGAAGTCATCTGCCGGCTCCATGAAAAACAGCCGTTTGCCGGCATCGGCGTGGACACCCTGGTCGGATTTCCCGGGGAAACCGATGCCCGGTTCGAGAACACCTATGCGTTGATCGAACAACTGCCGGTATCCTATCTGCACGTGTTTCCGTTTTCCCCGAGAAAAGGGACCCCGGCGTTTTCCTTCAAGCCCCGGGTCCCGGATTCGGTGATCACTGAACGATGCCGCCGGATGCGGGACCTGGGCCGGCAAAAACAGGACGCATTTATCAAGGCCAACCAGGGAAGGCCTCTGGAAGCGCTGGTGCAGCACCAGACCGATCGTTCCGGCCGGCTGAAAGCCGTGACCCGCAACTATCTGACCCTGTATCTGAAAAAAGACCCCTCCCTCAAAGGCACCGTGGTGACTGTGACCTATGACCGGTGGGACGACAACCTGAACATATCTGGAGAGGTATATTATGGAAACCGTTTATAAAGACCTGGCCCGCCACCTGGACAACACACCGGGCGGCTTTCCCGTCACCGAATCCGGTGTGGAGCTGCGCATCCTCAAGCAATTGTTCACCCCGGAGGAAGCGGCACTGGCCCTGAACCTGGTGATGATGCCCGAACCGGCGGCAGCGGTTGCCGGACGGGCCGGCAAAACTGCGGAAGAGATTTTGCCCATGCTTGTTGAAATGGGGGAAAAAGGACTGATCCTGCACATTAAAAAACCGGACGGAGACACGTTCATGCTCCTGCAGTTCGTGGTAGGGATCTGGGAATACCAGGTAAACCGGTTGACCCGGCAGCTGATCGAAGATTTCAACGAATATGTGCCCTATCTCATGAAAGCCCAGGAACAGCACAAAACCCAGCAGCTCCGGGTGGTGCCCGTGGAAAAATCCATCACCACCCAGCTCAACATCATGGACCATGAACACCTGGAAAACCTGGTGAAAAGCCAGTCCAAAATCCTGGTGGCACCCTGCATCTGCCGCCGGGAACACACCATGGTGGACAAGGGATGCGGCAAAATGGAAGAAGCCTGCCTGGTTTTCGGGGGCGGGGCCTATATCTATGAAAGCCGGGGCATCGGCCGGACCATCACCGCGGACGAAGCCATGGACATCATCCGCAAGGGCGCGGCCCAGGGGCTGGTGGCCCAGCCCTCCAATTCGGTGAAGCCCATGAACATCTGTCTGTGCTGCGACTGCTGCTGCCAGATTTTGAGCAACATCAAGAAAACCCCGGCCCCGGCACGGATCGTTAATTCCAATTATCAGGCCGAGGTGGACACCAATCTGTGCACCGGGTGTCAAGCCTGTGAAGAGATCTGTCCCATGGATGCGGTGGCCGTGACCGACGGCCTGGAGGACGTGGATCAGGAACGCTGCATCGGGTGCGGGCTGTGTGTGACCGTGTGTGACTTCGATGCCGTGTCTCTCACCGGCAAAAAAGAGATGGAGCGGTGGGAGCCGCCCCGGACCCTGGTGGACACCTACATGAAAATCGCACAGGAAAAAGGCTTGTTCTAAAACCCTCTTTTCTTGCGGATCTGGTCATAGGCTTCCTGGATTTCGGCAAATTTGTCATTGGCGAATTTGATGAACTCTTCAGGAAGCCCTTTGGCCTGGATCTTGTCCGGGTGGTATTCGGTCACCAGTTTCCGGTACTGTTTTTTGATCTCCTCGTTGGACGCGGTTTCATCGCATTTGAGGACGGCATAGTATTTGTCCGCCGGGCGGATGTACTTGGATTTCAGCCGGTTGAACTCGATATCCGATACATTGAAAATCCTTGCCGCCGACCGCAGGGTCTGGTCTTCGGCATCGGACAGCCGGCCGTCCGCCGCCCCCACACGGATCAGCACATCCATCATCAGCGCGATGATATTGGGCTGGGTCCGGAACACCGAATAAAACTGCATGGCAAAGGCGTCAAAGCTTTCAGACGACCGGACCGCCTGCCTGAAAATATTCTTGGCGCTTTCCCGGCCGGTGGCATCCAGCTGAAGGTCCTGTTTCATGAACGCTTCCACCACCTGGATCTCCTTTTCAGTGACCTGGCCGTCCGCCTTGCAAAGCTTGGCCAGCATGGAAAAGGCCGCCGTGAAAAACACCAGCTGGGCCTCTTCATTGGAAGAAAGCGACCCGGTTCTTCCGGGGAGGGAAGCCAGATACGCGTCCTCTTTTCTGTCCACGAACGCATGGCCGAACGCGGCCCCGGCCACGGCCCCGATGGGCCCGCCCAGGGCGAATCCGATGGTGCCGCCGATCATTTTACCCAGCCAGCTCATTGTCAGGCTCCTTGTTTCATGGTTCCGTTGCGATGGTTTCCCCAGGATTTTTTGTTTCTGACCTTTGGCTTGACCGGTGCGCACCGGGTTTCAATGCACCCTTTTTCCATCAGGGCCTCCACCTCTTCGAAAAACGCCGGATCGGAACAGGTCATGTATTCATCCCCCAGTTTCACCAGCACATCCGGCGTGTCCGGGATGCAGATTTTCAGGCAGGCCGGACAGTCCCCCGGATACCGCTGAATAATGGGTTTGAGCCGTTCCAGGGTCTCGGTATCGAACCGGTCTGCATCCACTTCAATGAGAATGCCGCTGGTCCATTCCTTGGCAGCCTGGTCAATGGGCACGATCTTTTCCGCCAGCAGCTTGACAGCGGCATCTTTTTTCTGAACCTCCGCCTCCAGGATCACCACCTGCTCCTGGGACAACATCGGATGAACCAGGGCATAGAGCTTGGGAAACACCACCACCTCCACGGCGGCGTTGCGGTCCTCGATGGTGCAGAATGCCATGAGATCCCCTTTTTTGGTCTTGTGGGTTTTGAGGACCTTGATCATGCCGCCGATGCGGATCATCCTGCCGTCGGCCGTCTCCTGAATGGTCAGAGTGTTGACCGTGGCATACCTGGCGATATCGTCCTGGTATTTATCCAGTGGATGACCACTGACATAGAATCCCAACGCTTCTTTTTCCATTTCCAGCAAAAAATGGTCTTCCCATTCCTCCATTTCAGGCATCTCCGGAACACTGGCGGGAATCGGGGTTCCCAGACCTGAATCAGCGAACAGATCCATCTGGGAATCCGCTTTTTCCTTCTGCACCCGGTTACCATGTTCCAGGGCCTCTTCCAGCACCGCCATGAGCTGGCTTCTTGCCGATCCTGTAGAGTCGAACGCCCCGCACTTGATCAGGGCTTCCAGCACTTTTTTGTTTACCTTGGACAAAGACACCCGTTCGCAGAAATCGTACAGGCTCTCAAAGGGTCCGTTCTGTCTGCGCTCCTCCACCATCACATCGATGGCGGCGCTGCCCACTCCCTTGACCGCAGCCAGGCCGAACCGGATAGACCCGCCGGACACGATGAACTGGGATTCACTCTCATTGACATCCGGCGGCAGTACCTGAATATCATGGGTCCGGCATTCATCCATGTATTTGAGCACGGCATCGGTATTGCCCCGCTCACTGGTCATCAGGGCCGCGATGAACTCCAGGGTGTAATTGGCCTTCAGAAACGCGGTCTGATACGCGATCAGGGCATAGGCCGCGCTGTGGGATTTGTTGAACCCGTAACCGCCGAACTTTTCCATGAGATCAAAAAGCTCTTCCGCTTTCTTCAGATCATGGCTGTTTTTGGCGGCTCCTTCCAGAAACAGCTTCCGGTGGGCCTCCATCATGGCGGCGATCTTCTTTCCCATGGCCTTGCGCAGCCCGTCCGCATCCGCCATGGAATAACCGGCCAGAACCCCGGCGATCTTCATCACCTGTTCCTGGTACAGGATCACCCCGTAGGTTTCTTTGAGGATCGGTGCCAGCTCGTCGAACAGATAGGTGACCTCTTCCCTGCCGTGCTTCCGCTCCACATAGGTGCTGGCCATGCCGCTGTCCAGGGGACCCGGCCGGTACAGGGCCACCAGGGCCACGATATCGGAAAACGTGGCCGGTTTGAGGCGAAGGATCAGTTCTTTCATGCCGGAACTTTCCAGCTGGAACACCCCGGTAGTGTCGGCCCGCTGAAGCAACGCAAAGGTGTTGTCATCCGAAAAATCCAGGTGGTCCATATCCGGCACCGGCTTGCCCTGTTTTTCGATCAGCTCCAGGCAGTTCTTGATGACGGTCAGGTTTCTGAGCCCCAGAAAATCGAATTTCACCAGCCCCAGTTTTTCCACATAGTTCATGTCGAACTGGGTGATGGTCTCCCCTTCCTTGCCCCGGAACAGGGGCAGGTATTCGTTCAGGGGCTTGTCCGAAACCACCACGCCGGCGGCATGGGTGGAGGCGTGCCGGGGCAGCCCTTCCAGAAGCAGGGCCGTTTCCAGCATCTGGGTCTTGTCTTCGGACTCACTGCATTTTTCCCGGATGGCCGGCACCTCTTCCAGGGCCCTGGTCAGGTTCTTGGCCCCGTCCGGAATCAGCTTGGCAATCTCGTCCACCTCGGGCAAAGGCACGCCCAGGGCCCGCCCCACATCCCGGATCACGGCCTTGGCTTTGAGTTTTCCAAAGGTGATGATCTGGCAGACATATTCAGGCCCCCCGTACCGGTCGATGGTGTAATGGTACACCCGGTCCCGGCCCTCGATGCAGAAATCCACGTCAATATCCGGCATGGAGATCCGGGAGGGGTTCAGGAACCGCTCGAAGATCAGGCCGTGCTCGATGGGGTCCAGGGCCGTGATATCCATGGCATAGGCCACCATGGACCCGGCGGCCGATCCCCGGCCCGGCCCCACCGGGACCCCGATTTCCCGGGCATGGGCGATGAAATCCGCCACAATCAGAAAATATCCGGGAAACCCCATGTCCAGGATGATCTTGATCTCATAGGCGATGCGGTCCCGGTATTCCTGTTCATTGACATCCGGGTTCTTTTTCTTGACAATGGCCAGTTTTTCCTCGAACCCTTTCATGGCCTTCTGTTTGAAAAGCTCGGCCTCGCTGTCTTCATCGGACCGGGCGTACCGGGGAAAATGATAGGTTTTGTCATCAAATTCCACATTGCACCGGGCAGCCACATCCTTTGTGTTTTCAATGGCCCCGGCATACCGGCCCAGGGTGGCAATCATTTCGTCGCCTGACTTGAAATACAGCTGGTCGGAATCGAATTTGAACCGGTCCTGATTGAACACGGTGTCCCCGGTCTGAATGCACAACAGAATGTCGTGGGCTTTTTTGTCTTTTTTGGCCAGGTAATGGCAGTCGTTGGTGGCCACCATGGGAATGGACAGTCGGGCGCTGATGTCGGCGAGGCCTTCATTGACCTTGTGCTGGACCGGCATCCCGTTTTCCTGGACCTCCAGAAAAAAATTGCCCTCCCCGAAAGTCTCCAGATAGAACCGGGCCGCCGCATCGGCCCCGTCCATGTTGCCGGCCATGATATGCTGGGGAATGTCCCCTTTCAGGCAGGCGGACAACCCGATCAAACCTTTGGCATGGGTCCCCAGCAGTTCCCTGTCAATCCGGGGCTTGTAATAGAATCCCTGGAGCTGGGCAATGGACACCAGCTTGCACAGGTTGGCATACCCTTCCCGGTCCTGGGCCAGCAGCACCAGATGGTTCAATCCCTTGTGATCCATCTGGGTCTTGTGGTTGACGGTCCGGGGGGCCACATAGACCTCGCATCCCAGAATGGGCTTGATCCCGGCTTTGCGGGCTTTTTCATAGAACGCGGCCACACCGAACATGGTGCCGTGATCGGTCATGGACACGGCATCCATGCCGTATTCTTTGCATTTTCTGAGCAGGTCATCCAGGCGGATGGCCCCGTCCAGCAGAGAATATTCCGTGTGCAGATGCAGGTGGTAAAATGTACCGGCGGAATCGGTCATGGATCTCAGCTGCTTTCCACCCGGTAGTTGGGGGCTTCCTTGGTGATCACCACATCATGGACATGGCTTTCCTTGAGTCCGGCGGCCGTGATTTTCACGAACCGGGCCTTTTCGTGCAGGTCCTCGATGGTGCTGGCACCCAGGTATCCCATGCCGGCCTTGAGGCCCCCCACCATCTGGGTGATGTTTTCCCGGACCGTGCCCCGGTAGGGGATCCGGCCCACAATGCCTTCCGGCACCAGTTCCTCGGCTTCAGACGTGTCTTTCTGGTAATACCGGTCGGATGATCCTTTTTTCATGGCCTCCACCGACCCCATCCCCCGGTAGGCCTTGTAGGAACGGCCCTGGTAGATGACGATCTCCCCCGGACTTTCCTGGGTGCCGGCCAGAAGACTGCCCAGCATCACGGAATGGGCCCCGGCGCCCAGGGCCTTGGCAATATCCCCGGAAAACTTGATCCCTCCGTCGGCAATGATGGGAACCCCGGTCTTTCTGGAGATCTCCTTGCAGTTCTGCACGGCGGTGAGCTGGGGCACCCCCACACCCGCCACAATCCTTGTGGTGCAGATGGACCCCGGACCGATTCCGATTTTCACCGCATCGGCCCCGGCATCGATCAGGGCTTTGGCCCCTTTTTCCGTGGCCACGTTTCCGGCCACCACCTGGGCATCGGGAAAACTGTGTTTGATCTTTTTCACCGCATCGATCACATTTTTTGAATGCCCGTGGGACGTGTCAATGACCAGGGCATCCACACCGGCACGGATCAGGGCCTCCACCCGGGGCATCATGTCCGACCCCACCCCCACGGCCCCACCGGCCCTCAGACGGCCGTAGGAATCCTTGCACGCATTGGGGTATTTTCTGATCTTCTCGATATCCTTGATGGTGATCAGCCCCGTGAGCCTTCCCTGACCGTCCACCACCAGAAGTTTTTCAATGCGGTGCTTGTGCAGCAGAATCTTGGATTCCTCCAGGGTACATTTTTCGGTCACGGTCACCAGGTTTTCGCTGGTCATCACCTCTCTGGCCGGTTTCTCCAGTTCGGTTTCAAACCGCAGGTCCCGGTTGGTGACAATGCCCACCAGTTTTTCCCCCTCCACCACCGGGATGCCGGAAATCCGGTATTTGGCCATGATATTGAGGACCTCGGAGATGGGCACATCCGGATGAATGGTCACCGGGTCAACGATCATACCGCTTTCCGATTTCTTGACCCGGTCCACTTCAACGGCCTGGTCTTCGATGGACAGATTTCTGTGAATGAACCCCAAACCGCCGGCCCGGGCCATGCTGATGGCGGTCAACGCCTCGGTCACGGTATCCATGGCAGCCGAAACAATGGGGATATTGAGTTCAAGTTCCCGGGTCAGCCGGGTTTTCACCGACACTTCATCCGGAAGGATCGCGGAAAAATCAGGCACCAGCAGGACATCGTCAAAAGACAGCCCTTCATCCGGTAAAATTGTGGACATAACTTGCCTCCAGAAAGGAAAAAAATTGTTTATTCATACCGTCGGGGCGGCCCTGACAGAAAGGTGAAATAAAGCTGCCTGACGTTACCCCCATATCCGGTATATATAAACAGGTTCTTTTACCAAATTTAGATCACCAAGGCAAGATGTTATCTCCCCTGGTCCAGGGCAACCGAATAACGAAATCATTGGGTGTATAGGTCCGGAGCGGGTAGACCGATTGCATCGTCAGGGAAAAATCCGGTCGAGCTCATCAATCGTAATGTTGACGGTGATGGGATCGATGCTGGAGGCGGCATGGGTGTCATTGATGACCAAGTCTTCTGCCCGGTCCGCCACCACATAGCGTTCCCGCCAGTTTGAATACCTGGTGTTCCGTGCCACCAGCCATATGAAAAGGTCATTCAAGAAAAGATTTAACTTTTTGTTCCAGTACTAAACGGTCCTTGATTTCACATTCCCATATGACTAAATAGCTCCAACCCATGTCTATTATTTTTTTGTAACTATTCAGCAAAA
>NPIF01000313.1_pt1 | contig 57754 bp, 56 predicted proteins | sample 8637461 | NCBI WGS metagenome assembly NPIF01 (sample SAMN07420641, study PRJNA396082) | bioreactor metagenome | isolation source: sample BR12 brine-fed electro-methanogenic bioreactor BR | place: Japan: Kochi | collected 2016-12-09 | reverse complement strand
AGTTTTTTTAGAAACAGACCCTAGCTTTTTGATAAATGATAAGTATTTTTGCAATTGGGGTAAAGGAGGGTAAAGTTGTTTCAGAAAATAATAAACCTTATCCGTAGTAACAGGATTTGCACTACCGAAATTTGCGATGCAATGAATAAAACGGGGGTTCTCTCAGGGATACACTCCATTAATCGTGGTCTTTTTGCCGCAGGACGTGTGCAATATTTTTTTGCGCACTCCGGAACAAATTACAACCTACATAAGCAACTTGAGAACGTGAAGGAAGATTGCATTGTCTTTGTTGATGCCATCGATTGCGAAGAACGTGCTATTTTCGGTGATCTCGTTACAAAATATCTCCAGCTTTACTGTAACGCCCGGGCTATCGTAACAAACGGAATAATGCGGGATGGGCATCGGCTCATTAAGGAACAAAGACCCGTGTGGTGCTCTTCCCTAACTCCAGTAGGTTGTCACAATAAGGACGTTCCAGTTCCGGAAAATATACAGGAACAGGTAAACAGGCGCAGAGAGTTTTACAATAATTCTATTATGGTTTGTGATGACTCTGGCGTGGCTCTCATTTCTCACGAATGGATCAATGAAGATTTTGCAAAAAAACTCCTTTATATTGAGGCGCAAGAAGATATTTGGTATTTTTGTGTAGACACACTCAAGTGGAGCACGTACAAAACAGTTGCGTTGAAAAAATATCTTGAAGAAACTGATGCCATACCAGGGGTACTTCTGGAAAAAATGAAGGAGTTCGATTTGTAAATGTGTTCTTATCGAGTTTTAGTTTTGGGAGCGGGACAATTCTATATAGAGTCGATTCAAAAGCTCAAAGACCATGGATTTACGGTGTTCTCCGTTGATCGAAATCCCGATGCGCCGGGCTTTCAATTTAGCGATAAATACGCTGTTGTTGATATCAGTGATCGGGAAGGCGTACTTAATTATGCCGAGACGCAGAAAGTGGATGCTATTATGCCGCTTAATGATTTCGGTACCCGTGCGGCATTTTACGCTTGTCAAAAGCTGGGAATGATTGGGAATTCCTACTTATCGGGCATATGCGGAAATGACAAGGGAATGATGAGAGACGTATGGGCGCACGAAAAACTTCCTCAGCCTCGTTATCGCATATTTTCTCGCGACACTCCTGTCAAAGACATTGCAAGATCTTTAGACTTCCCCATGGTTGTAAAACCTACGGACTGTGGTGGAGGAGGAAGGGGTATATCTGTAGCTCAGAACGAAACTGAACTCAAAGAGGCTATCAACTTTGCTTGTCCCTATACCTGGAATAACCGCCTGATTGCGGAGAGCTTTATGCAAGGAATAGAAGTAACCGTAGACAGTCTTATCTATAAGGGGAAAACCTACGTGCTTGCCATATCTGATAAAATTAAACCGAACTCCCGGTTCCGTGTTGCAACTTCGCTTAATTTCCCCGCTTTCTTCCCTGCTGATGTAATTACAAGAATAAGCAATATTGTTGCAAGAGCATCGGAAGCACTAGGAGTCTCGAATGGGGCAACCCATGCAGAACTCATAGTATCTCCCGATCGACAGGAAATCACATTGGTCGAAATGGGTTTGCGTGGTGGGGGCGGACATCTTTTTAGCACCATAATTGAAGAAGTATCTGGTGTTTGTGCTCCCGCAGAGTTGGCAAAAATCCTATGTGGAGCGACGCCAAACTTGCAAAAAACAAAAAAACAAGGGTGTGTCTACAGATTTTTTAATCCTCCCGGGCAAGGGGTGTTAAAAAAAGTAGAGATGGATGAAAATCTCCTTCAACAACCCTTTGTAGCGAAATTCGGTTTGACAATCAAACCTGGAGAAAAATTTTATGGTCTTTCCGATAGCCTAAAAAGAATAGGCTTCGTTGTTACGAGAGGCAAGGATCGAGACGAAGCCGTCAAAAATGCCGATATTATAGAGTCGTCCGTAAAGTTCGAATTCCATAATACTTAGGATTCTCTAGAAACAGTAGCGGTTCAGCAATTTAAGGGTTTTTAAGGATCTGAAGAGCTTGTTACAGCTTCTTAGCCGTAAATATTTGTGCGGAAGCGATTTTTTATGAGGAGGCAGTAAAATGGCAGAGAGGAAGAGTTACCGAGATTACCTAAAGGAAAATGGTATACCTATAAAGTACGATTTGAAATCAAAAGAGGATATAGCTTTGTTTAGAAAAAAGGGGGCAGAGCAATATGGCAAGCTTTATGATTTTCTAAATCTTAAAGAGGGGGATAGGGTCCTAGAGGTTGGGTTTCATTATGGTGCATTTATTGAATTTCTCAATGGCAAGGGCATTATCCCAGATGCAATAGAGTTGGACGAAAAAAAGTATGAGATGTTGAGGAATGATGGAGCGTTAGATGCAAATTGGTTTTTAGGCGATGCAAATGATTTCTTAATCGATAAATCTAGGTGCTATGATTATGTTTTTTTAAATTATGTATTAGAGCATATTCCCCCTACTTTGTGTGTGCCTTTTTTGGGAAGGATTCAAGAGTCCCTTGAAATAGGAGGAATATTGTCGGTTACTGTACCAAATATGGAAAACCCATACAATATAAGGTTGATGTACTGTGAGCCAACTCATGTAAATGGGTTCACAATGGAAAAACTCATATGGGCTTTTTATAATTCTGGGTTTGACGAAATAGTTTGTAAGGATCCACATAGTTATGAAAATAATAAACTTGTGCGGATTAGAGAACACTTTGATAATATGGCAAAATTGATGGAGATTCGAAGTTTTAACGATAAAAACTCGGAAACATTATTATGTTATGGCGAAAAAAAATATGAACGCTCTGAAATTACTTATGGGCCCTATGATTTTTGAGTTGTTTTTTATTTGAAAGGTATGTTGCGTGAGCAGTCCAAGATTTCGGCTTTAAATTTAACTGATTCGATCTTGGATATTTAAATTCTCTGCCTTAAGACTCGTAGCTTTCAGCCAGCTGTTTGCTTGTATGATATGAGGCAGAGGAGGGATTTTGTCAGGGGTGTGGCTAGAGAAGATGAAAAAGAGGCTGGAATTTTCTAATATTTCAGATATTAAGCTTGCCTTGTCAAATCAATGGCCTGACTCCCTTTTTTTAACCTTCGACATTGATTGGGCTTCTGATGAAGTTATTGCAAATACTATAGATTTGGTAGAAAAAGCTGATGTGTGTGCTACGTGGTTCGTCACCCACGATACACCGCTCTTGAAAAGACTGCGAGATAACCCGAAGTTCGAATTAGGCATTCATCCTAATTTTAATAACATCCTTGCTGGTAAGTCCGATCCCGTTAATGGCGAAAGTGCCGAGGAAATTGTGGAGAGGCTTCTTTTACTTGTGCCAGAGGCAAAATGTGTTCGTAGCCATTCCATGACACAAAGCTCGGTCCTTCTTCAGATGTTCCGAGAAAAGGGTTTCACGCATGATTGCAACCATTTTATTCCACATCATGCGGGTATCAAGCTGCGTCCTTGGTATCTTTGGGCTGGGTTTGTAAAGGTGCCGTGTTTTTGGGAAGACGATGTGGCAGTGATATATAGAGAGAACTTGGATGAGATTAAAAAGCTAGCGTTTGGTGAGGGGCTTAAAGTTTTTAGTTTCCATCCCATTCATGTTTTCCTCAACACCGAGAAGATGGAGCGATACGAAGAATCCCGCCCGTACCACCGCTCTCCCAGGGAGCTGCTCCGGTTTCGTAACAACGAAACCCCTGGCGCACGGACGGCGTTGAAAACATTACTGGAGTTAGAGTGACAGGAGCTATCGAAAATCGAAAACACCGAGGTGGTATGGTGAACAACATGCGAATCGTGTTGCATGCATGCTCAAAATTCATCGAGAAGTACGCAATTAATTTACGTGGATTGAACGTGCTTACGGAAGTTGCGTCAGGATCTTACTTTTGGAATCCTTTTCTGGCGATGATGGCCGGAGCGGACAATGTGTTCTTGCATTGCAGGGATAGCAGATACGGCAAGACTGATGACGTATATAAATTATTCGAAGAAGCGGCCTTAACCGCAGGGTTTTCGAACTTTCGTATCTGTGACAAACTTGATCGCCATGTCATCTCAAAGGCTGATATTGTAACAAACTCTGGCCATCTCCGTCCGCTGGATGAGGGCTTTATCGAATTGATGAAGCCCCATGCCGTTATCTGCTTGATGTGGGAACCCTGGGAACTCCGAGAGGGTGAAATAGATCTGGGCGCCGCACGTTCCAAAGGAATTCTTGTGCTCGGCACAAATGAACACGAGCCACCCTGCTATATGAGGCCCTACGTTGTCTGGCTCGCACTAAAACTCATTATGGAACTCCGCACCCCTGCTCTTCTTGACCGCTTTCTTATTATCGGAGAACAGGATACCCTTGCCGTTGCCATCGAAGAAGGGCTTGCTAGAATGCAGCTTCCCGTAAAGCGTATTTCGTGTGATATTTCCAGAGAAAAGCTTATAACAACGCTTGAAGATAAGACCTGTATCCTTGTAGCAGAGCATCAGTATAAGGGAGAGATTATTGGCCCTTGCGGTATTATAACGCCGGAAATGCTCTCGGACGAAGTGCACTCCATAGGCGTGATCGCAGGTCAAATAGACAAGGACACCCTGGGAAAAAAGGGGCTAAACGTTTTTCCAAAAAAAATAGCCCCCGTTGGCTTTATGTCGTACCAACCAAGTGAACTTGGCCCATATCCGGTGATGGATCTTTTTGCTGCGGGGCTGAAAGTTGGACAAATTTCCGCAAATGCGAGAAAAGAAGGACTTTCCCTCTCCGAGGCGGCAAAAGTGACCCTTCGCAATGCGCCAGCTCTTGATTTGGAAGGTGATGATGCATGGATAAAGAATTAGCTGATTTGGTCAACGAGCTGGGCTTGGATACAGAAGAGCTTCAACTCCTTGTTGCTATGCGTTCTCTTGGTAAAAAAATGAGAGATAGAACTAAAAAAAAGTTCAATAGGATCAACCCTTTTTATGAGGATGTTTTTCCTTGGAAAGAACGTGGAGAATTTCAGACAGGTTATGAAAATGTTACGATATACAACTCTACTACGGTAAGCGGTAATGTGACGATTGGGGATTATACATGGATAGGCCCTTTTTGCAGCTTAGATGGTAGCGATGTGGGATTAAAGATCGGCTCCTTTTGCTCTATTTCCGCCTCATGCCATTTACTAACTCACGACACAGTACGATGGGCTTTATCGAAGGGAAAATCGCAATACGAATATACGCCAACCAAAATCGGTGATGGATGTTTTATAGGTGTGGGAAGCATCATTACAAAGGGCGTAACACTGGGCGATAGCTGTCTGGTTGGTGCGGGCAGCGTTGTCACAAAATCTTTTCCAATGCAAACCATCCTTGCTGGAGTACCGGCCCGAAAAATTGGGAAGGTGATTCTTGAGGAAGGGCAGGTTAATTTTATTTATGACGACCAAAGGTCAAAAAAATAAACAATCACCGAATAAAAAATTAGCCAAACTAAAAAACGCCTTGGTAAACTACCTCAAGTGTATTGAGGAGAACAGGGAACGTTTCTACATTGAAAAAGAGCAAGATCTTGATGGCGTCGGAGCGACATGTCCCGGAGTTTACTGGATAGAGACAACAATGCCTGTGCAAAAAATACAACAGGCGTTTCTATCACTCCGGCCAAATTCTAACGAGAAAAAAACTCGCAAGAATGCTCCTAAAGGACTTAAGCTAATTGAGCAGAATGAGGAAGAACTTTACATAATCTACTTAGGAACACACGACAACATTTCGCTACGGTTCAAACAACATCTTTTCAATCACGGAGGAGAAAAAACGGGGAAGCTCGGCCTTCAAGTTGATCAAAAGGAATTTTGCAAATATAAATGGTGCGTGAGTTTCCACGAAATACAAGACTATGAAATTCGATACGCCGTAGAAGCCGGCTGGAGATCTACATACGGATGGCCCGTCTTCTGCTTGAGATAGACTGTTAAACTTCCATATTAGGAGTGAGAAGCCATTCTTATTATTTTGTTTCTGTTCCTGCTCTGCTTCATTGTGAGATTTTCCATCGCCGTGTGTTCCGAAGTGAATTTTGACACATATGGTCACTTGTATCTTTCTAAGGAAGTCAAGGCACACCACATCGGCCCTTTTGGAACCATACGAACTAAAGTCGTTTGTCCCAAGGATTTCTCCCATCCCTTTCTTTGGCACTATGCAGTCGCCCTTTTTAACAGCGACTGGATTTTTAAATATAGCAAGGCTGTAAATCCCTTTATGGATTCCATTTTTGCAGTAATCATTTATTGCGGCATATCTCTGTCTGGTTTTGAGCAGAGCATTGCGTTTCGTTCAGCACTGCTCTACATACTTACGCCCATGTGGTTCAGTGCTTTTTCTTCTGGACCAAGAACCGCAAGCCTGACGCCCAGACTTACCTCAGAAATTTTTGTAAACATACTTTTTGTAGTCACATTGATGCCTTTGCCAATAAGCGAGTTAACAAGGATTATTATTGCGTCATTCTGTGCTTTTGTGGTACTTTCTTCCTCCAAATTCGGGGTACAGGCGATACTTTTTCTTATCCCTTTGGCATCCCTCCTCACCATGAACCCCCTTCCCTTTGCATCATCCCTCATGGGCTTCTTACTTACTTGGGGAGTCGGAAGAAGGGCTTTTCTAATGAACCTTAAAGAGCAGTTGCTACACTTAACGGGCTACTTCAAGAAAAATCGTGATAGAAAAATGCTTGTTTCCTCTCGTAACAGCTTAAAAAAACTTTTTGCTTGGGAGAAGGAGTGTGCTTTTCTAAAAAATATCCTGAAGATCGGTTTCAGAGCACTTGTCTCAAATTCGTTTACCGGATTAATCCTGAAGATGCCGGTGGTGTTGTTCGTTGCTGGGGCAATAGTCACTCATCACCATGGAGTATCCATACCAATATTTTTGATAGCCCCTGTGGCAGTTGCCCTTGCGCTCTTTCTTTTAATAAATATACCGTATCTCCTTTTCTTAGGAGAAGCGGAACGCTACTTAAACCACGTTGCGTTTTTTATAGTTGCTGCGGGGACACTCATGACAGGTTGTTTTTATTACTTTCTCATCTCTTACGGAGCTCTCTTCTGGACAGCAGAGTTAGTAGCACGATATGCTCTCAACAAAAGGTCGGACAAAAGCGATGCCGATGCCAAAGTTATATTGTGGCTCCAGCAACAAAAGAGCCAATTGATCACCCTTGGTTATCCTTATCATGCTGTGGGGGTGTTCAGGATCATGCTCCAGACCGATCATAGAGTTATTTTTTGTTTTACGTGCGAAGAGGTGTTTCAAAAGGAATTTCTGGAAAGATTCGAAGCCGATTATCCATATGTAAATCTAGATTTGGTTGATGAAATGGCGTCTCGTTATGGCGTAAACTGCCTGATCCTCAATAAAAAAGCCTTGCTTGCCCGGGGTTTTGGGAAATGGAAACCTTCTGATCAATGGGTTCGCACGCCGATAGGAGATCCCGTCTATGCCGTATACACACACTCTCTTCTGTAAACCCCTCCCTTCCCTGCCTTGATACAAGGTGATGTGCTCAAAATGACAGACTCAAAAAAACTCAGTTTCCGGAAAGATCTTAAGGGGTTAAGTAAAGATGCTGTGATCTATGGGCTTTCTTCCGCTGTCGGGCGTATGGTACATGTGCTGCTTGCACCCATTTTGACCCGGATCTTTGCTCCGGATGATTACGGTGTCATCTCGCTTATCCAAGTAGCGATCAGCTTTTTTGTGATCATTGCAGGAGCAAATATCGTTTCCGGCATGTCTTTCTATTACTATAAATTTGACGAGGAAGAGGAGCGAGAAAAGGCTTTAGGAACCGGCATACTGGTAGTTTTATTTTTTTCTGTGTTTGTTGCAGGTATTCTTTACTTATTTGCCCCTGAAATTGCAGCGCTTTTAGAGAGTCGTCCTGTTGAGGCGGAAAAAACATATCACTTGGAAATCTATTTAAAAATAGCATCGCTGGGATTGTTTTTCTCCCTGCTTGGTTCTTTGCTTCAGACCATTTTGCGATTAATGCGAGAGCCTTTTAAATTTTTTGCGGTTGAAATGGTGCGTGTGGGAGTTCATTTCATTGCTGTGATTATTCTGGTGATTGTTCTCAAGAAAGGGATTGAGGGAGTTTTTTGGGCCGGAGTATGGGCTCCTCTGGTTTCCTTGTGTTTAGGGTTTTTCTTTGTTAGAACCAGGGTGAGCTGGGTTGTTTCCATGCCTATACTTTGGCTTATTCTTGCCTACTGTATTCCCCAATTCCCGAGCGTACTGATAAACTGGGGACAGTCTCAGTTAGGTCGACTTTTTCTGAATTATCACGTGCCGTTGAATGAGTTGGGGCTCTACTCCATTGCCTTCACGATTGCCTCCATATTTATGCTTTTTGTCACGGCATTCCGAATGGCCTTCAGTCCTTATGCACTCTCCATAATGAAAAGCTTTGATGCCCCAAGACTTTATGCTCGTTTCTATCTGCTTTACGGCATCGGGTTTGGCTGCCTCTTGGGTATTGTTAACGCTTTTGCAAAGCCCATTCTTATGCTTATGGCTCCTCCAAGTTATCACGGAGCGTACAATCTAGTGGTTTTTTTCCTGGTGGGACACTTTTTTATGGGTATTAACAATATTTTGGGGATAGGCATATCCATCACTCGAAGAACCATCTTCATATCGTATGCCCAGTTTTTCGCTTTTGCGGTGTTTATGGTATCAAATATCTTTCTGGTTCCTCCTTTTGGCCCCATAGGGGCAGCCATTGCCTTCATGAATGGAGCTTTTGTACAGTCCCTTGCCTGCTATTATTTTGCTCAAAAACTTTGGCCTGTTAATTACAGTTTTGGACGAGTGAATCTACTTGTTTTGGTACTTTTTATCATAGGGATTGCTCACAATAGCCTTCTACCTACTGCAGACATGTTGCACGCTTTGGTGTGGTCCTTTATCACGAGCCTTGTGACAGTTATAGTGTGTCTTTTTTTTGCATACCCGGATTTCCTGGAGCCGATGGTTAAGAAATTAGGAATTGCTCGGAAAAACTCTTTTTAGTAAAGAGATTGTGCTGTATTAAGGGATGTTTTTAAATGAAAATAACTCTTTTTTTACCTAGCCTGGGCGGTGGCGGCGCGGAGCGTGTTTTTGTCTCTCTCGCAAATGGTTTTGCCGAGAGTGGCATGGATGTGGATTTGGTTTTGGCAAAAGCCGCAGGGCCGTATTTGAAAGAAGTTTCCCCCCTGGTCCGAGTGGTGGATTTGGGGGCTTCCCGTGTGCTGACATCCTTGCCGAAGCTAATTTCGTATGTCAGAAAAGAGAGGCCTCAGGTAGTTTTTTCTACCCTTACCGAGGCAAATATAATTTCCTTATGGGCAAAAATTCTAACGCGAAGTAAGAGCAAATTTTTTGTCCGTGAGGCGAGCACTCTCGTTGTTTCTTCCCGTCATGCCCCGACCATAAGAGGAAAAATAATGCCTTTTTTGGCCAGGTTTTTTTACCGTTTTGCGGATGGAATTATTCTTCCTTCCCAGGGGGCGCGAAGAGATTTCGAAAAAGCCCTGCCTTCGTATGCCTTTAAAACTCATACAATTTATAACCCCGTTTTGATGGCTCACTTTGTATCCTTGGCCCAGGTTCCTTTCCTGGGAAAAAATGAAGATCTTCGGGTTCCCATGATTCTTGCCGTAGGGCGCCTTACAAGGGCTAAGGATTACGAAACTCTTCTCCGGGCTTTTTCCCTCGTGTGTCAAAAACGTAAATCCCGGCTTGTTATTTTGGGAGAAGGGGAAGAGCGCTCCAAATTACAAGAGCTTGCAGGTACGTTGAATATAGAAAAAAACCTTGTTCTGCCCGGTTTTGTGGAGAATCCCTTTGTTTATATGAAACATGCTGCTCTTTACGTACTCTCTTCCCGCTGGGAGGGGTTGCCGAATGCCTTGATTCAGGCCACCTGCCTGGAAACCCCGGTTGTTTCTACCCGGTGCCCCAACGGACCGGAAGAAATTTTGGAGAACGGGCGATGGGGTGCCCTGGTACCCGTAGGGAATGTCCGAGCTTTGGCGGAGGCCATGCTGCGTGCTCTTGAGCATCCCCGGCCGTCATCGGATACTGTGAGCAGAAGCAGGTTCGAGCTGGAAGGGATTGTGCAGCAGTATGAAACTCTTTTTGAACCGTAAGGAACTTCTTTAAGGAACGGTGCGCATGGCGAAAAAAACACTCCACATCATCACCGGCCTCAATGACGGAGGAGCTGAAGCGGTATTGTATCGCCTCTGTCTGAACGATACGGAGAGTCGGCACTGTGTGGTCTCTCTCATGGACGAAGGAAAGTATGGCCCTCTTTTGCGGCGCGCGGGAGTGACGGTGCACGCTCTTGGGATGCCTCGGGGAAAGTGCTCTCTGAGAGGCCTTTTTGCCTTGTGGCGGATTCTTCGTGCCGAGAAGCCCCAGGTGGTGCAAACCTGGATGTACCATGCCGATCTTATAGGGGGCGTGGCGGCCCGGTTTGCGGGAATTTCCAGGGTTTACTGGGGCATTCGTAACAATCGTATCGATCAATGCCATGCCGCAAGCTCCACCCCTAGGATCGCCCGGCTATGTGCCCGGTTATCCCGAATTATCCCTAAAAAGATTATCTGCTGTTCCCAAGAGGCTGCGGAAGCTCATAAGGCTTTGGGATATAGGGCGGAGAAGTTTATCGTTATTCCTAACGGGTACGATCTTTCCTGTTTTGCTCCGAATGGAGATGCCCGACAGGAATTGCGGGCGCTTTGGGGAATCCCTCCAAAAGTGCCTCTTTTGGGAATGGTGGCCCGCTACGATCCCATGAAAGATCATAGGAACCTTTTGGACGCTCTGGAGGAATTGCGGAATTCGAAGTGTTCTTTTCGCTGTCTTCTTGTTGGCACTGGTATGGAGAAAACGAATAAAGAGCTTTGCGCTCTTCTGAAAGAAAGACAGCTTGTTGAGAGCGTGCGGCTTTTAGGGCAGCGGAACGATATATCCCAAATTATGAACGCTCTGAATGTGCATGTGCTTTCCAGCTCCAGTGAAGCCTTTCCCAATGTTCTGGCGGAGGCCATGGCCTGCGGCACTCCCTGCGTAACCACCGATGTGGGAGATGCGGCTTTTATTGTAGGAGATACCGGGTGGGTAGTTCCTTTTAAGAATTCCCATGCTCTTTATGAAGGCATATGTCAAGCCCTGGAGGCTATGAAAGATCCCCATGCCTGGGAGCAAAGAAAGACGCTCGCCCGGGAGCGAATCGTAGAAAATTTTGATCTTTCCAGGATGATCGAAAAATATGAAGAAGCCTGGAGAGAATAGAGCTTCAAGGATATATTTTGTAACATAAATTTTTGAGGGTGCTGAAAAATGCGTTTTGCAGTGGAATAAAACGCATAGAGAACGGTGCCCCCTAGGAGGCTTTTTGCATGTACCGTTTTGCCCTGGCTGGATGCGGCCGCATCAGTAAAAATCATATCGAGGCGTTGCAAGAATTTCCCGAGGCTTCTCTCGTGGCCTGTTGCGACGTGGAGGAAAATCGGGCCCGGGCGGTGGCGGAGGTTGCGGGATGCCCGGCTTTTACCCGGTACGAGGAGATGCTGGAATCCGTTCCCTGCGATATCGTCTCCATCTGCACCCCTTCGGGTCTTCATCCGGAACACGTGGTACAGGCGGCGGAGCGGGGAATGCATACTCTCTGCGAGAAGCCTCTGGGTACGTCCCTCGCCGAGGTGGATCGGGCCATCGCAGCCTGCGACCGCAACAAAACCAAGCTCTTCGTGGTGAAACAGAATCGGTTCAACCGCACCGTGGATCTGCTGCGCCGGGCTTTGGAAAAGGGGCGTTTCGGCCGCATCTACATGGTGCTCTCCAACGTGCTCTGGACCCGGCCCCAGGATTATTACGACATGGCAAAATGGCGGGGCACCTGGGAGTTCGACGGGGGGTGTCTCTCCAACCAGGCGGCGCACTACGTGGATCTGGTACAGTGGATGGGGGGTGCCGTGGAGAGCGTGCAGGCCTATAGCGCTACCCAGGGGCGGCGCATCGAGGCGGAGGATAGCATCGTGGTAAATCTGCGTTTCCGCAGCGGTGCTTTGGGGAGCATTAGCGTTACCACTCTGGCGTATCCCAAAAATCTCGAAGGAAGCCTTACGGTGCTGGGAGAGCGGGGAACCGTGAAGATCGGCGGCTTTGCCCTGAACAGCTTCGAGCGGTGGGAGTTCGATTCTCCGGATCCCATGGATGACGAAGTGCACCAGGCGGATACCGCTCCTCCCAACGTTTACGGCTTCGGCCACAGGGCCTATTATCGCCACGTGCTGGACGTGCTGCAGGGTAAAGAGCCCCTGCGGGTGGATGGCCGGGACGGCCGCAAAACCGTGGAGATCATCCAGGCCGCCTACGCTTCGGCGCGTAACGGAGGAGCCCCGTCGCCTTTGCCGTTGTAATGGTAAACACGGGAAGAAATAGGTTTGGCGAATAGGGCCTCTCAGGGCAGGCACGGGGGCCTGCCCCTACCGTGGAATTATAATTTCGAAGAGGCGGGCATATCGCCGGTTTTGGTAGGGGCGGGGCCCTGTCCGCGCCCTGGTATGCGGCAATCTGCCACATAGATTGGCCGGAATGAAATGGGCGGAATTTGCCGAGTTTTTATCCCGGTCGGTACGGTGCAGAGAGGTTTGGCGAATAGATTGGGCGAATAGGGTCTCTCAGGGCAGGCACGGGGGGCCTGCCCCTACCGTGGAATTATAATTTCGAAGAGGCGGGCATATCGCCGTTCTGGTAGGGACGGTGCCCTGTCCCTACCCTGGTATGCTTGGCAGCCTGGACGAAAGGGTACCCTTTGTCCTCCTCCGGAAGAACATTCTCTTCCCGAAGCGGCACGTCTTCTCCGTAAGGCTGAAATAGTGGGATCCAAGCGTTATAATGTCCATAAGGGAAAAGCCTATTGTGCCCAGTCTCATCGGGAAGGGCTGTTTGTTGCAAAATAGAAATGGCCAAAGTTGCAAGGTAAAATTCGGGGTTTCGGATCGTTTGAAAACCCGCAAGCTCTTTACAAGATGGCATCTTAGAAAGCTGGGTTTTCTCGTAGAAGAAGAGGGCTGGATGTGCATGGAGGAGAGCAGCATAGACCGTATCGTTTCCGCAGGATATTTTGAGGGGAGGAGTTCGGGTGATTCGGGAATTTCATGTAAAAAACCTTACCGCTTTTTCTGAGGCGGAACTCTCTTTTTCCAAGGGGTTGAATATCCTGGTGGGGGAGAACGGTACGGGGAAAAGTCACCTTATGAAAGCCCTGTATGCCCTTCTGTCGGTTTCCGCCGAGGAGGGGCGCAGGCATGAGAAGATTCCTCCCACAAAGGCCTTCCTTCAGGGGGCCTTGGCTCAGAAGCTTATAGGAGTTTTTCAGCCCGAGGCTCTTGGACGTTTGGCGAGACGATGTCGGGGGAGGGCTCGGTGCGAACTCTCTCTTCTCTTTGAAGATCCCTTGCAGAACATCTCTTGTAGTTTTGCCACGAACAGCAAGAGCGAAGTTCTGGTGGAAGATCTTCCCTCCCGTTGGATCTCCGGGGAATCCGTGTATATTCCTGCTCGGGAACTCCTTTCCATCTATCCCAACTTCGTTTCGGTTTACGAAAGGCATTATCTCGAATTTGAGGAGATTTGGAGAGATACCTGTCTCCTTCTGGGAAATGTCCCCCGACGTACTCTTTCCAATGAAGAAAAAGAGGTGCGCTCTCTGCTTCTGGAGCCTCTGGAAAAGGGGATGGGGGGCACGGTGGTGCTTGATGCCAACGGCCGCTTCTATCTGAAAAAACCTGGCAGCAAGCTGGAGATGCACCTTGTGGCGGAGGGACATCGCAAGCTGGCCATGCTGGCACATTTGATTGCATCGGGGATTCTCCTGGAAAAGAATTCCTGCCTTTTTTGGGATGAACCCGAAGCAAACTGTAATTCCCGGCTTGTGAAGGTTATTGCAAGGAGCATGTTCGGCTTGTGTCAACAAGGCGTACAGATTATTGCTGCCACCCACGATCTCTTCCTTCTTCGGGAGCTGCAGATGCTTTCTCTGGGTTCTCCGGATCTCGGAGTGCGCTATTTCAGCTTTCACCCCCGGGATGAGGGAGTGCAGATTCTTCAGGGGGATTCCATGGAGGATGTGGGGGATATAGCGGCCCTTGACGAGGTGGTGGATCAATCGGATCGGTATCTCGGTTTTCTGGGGGAGGAAAGGCCGTGAAGACCCTGACGTATACCGTGGATACCCTCTGTTTTATCTTCCCCTCGGATTGGATCGTGGCAAAATTCGATGATTGGGCCTACTATCGAAAACATTTTATCCGTATGGGAGACCGTATAAAGGCCATGGATCTTGTGGCTTTGGCTCCGGATAAAACTCTTTATCTGATCGAATCCAAAGATTACAGGCACCATAAAAGGGCCTCCTCGGAACCTCTGGTGGAGGTGCTTTTAGGAAAGGCTCTGGGAACTCTTGGGGCATTGCTTCCCGCAAGTGTTCATGCTTCGAAGAGGCAGGAACGTGAAGAGGCGAGGGCTTTTCTCGAAGCCAGGAACATTCGCCTTGTGCTTCATCTGGAACAGCCTTTGCGAAAGAGCAAACTCTTTCCGCAATCCTTTGACAGGGTAAATTTGCTGGACGCTATGAAAAAACGTCTGAAGCCTTTGGATCCTCACCCGTGGGTTTGTTCCGGTGCCATTGTCCCTGGAGCTTCTCCTTTGTGGAGTGTCGAGGATGCGTGACGTTATTTGGCCAAAGGGTGCGCCATATGGAATGAGGCAAAGAGGTGAACCTGCTATGGCCGTATAGGCGATCCTCCTGGTTTTTCCTGGCTTCCCACAGATTTCGACAGAATCCCAAAGGAGCACCTTTTCATGATCTCCCGAAAACACAAGATTCTTAAAGAAAAATTCGGCTTCCATTCCTTTCGGGAGGGGCAGGCGGAGGTTATGGATGCCCTGCTTACGGGGCGGGATGCCCTGGCGGTGATGCCCACGGGGTCCGGAAAATCCCTCTGTTTTCAGATTCCCGCCCTCCTTTTCGGAGGGCTCTCCTTGGTAATCTCTCCTCTCATTTCCCTTATGAAAGATCAGGTAAGCGCTCTTCGGGCTGCGGGAATTTCCGCAGCCTTTCTTAACAGCGCCCTCGCGCCCTCCCAGATGTTCCGGGTGCTGGAGAGCGCCTGCCGGGGGGAGTATTCCCTGCTCTACGTGGCTCCTGAGCGTCTGGATACCGAGGCCTTTCAGAGGCTCGCCGCCCAGATTTCCATCCCCTTCGTGGCGGTGGATGAGGCGCACTGTGTCTCTCAATGGGGGCAGGATTTCCGCCCCAGCTATCTGCGGATAGAATCCTTTCTCCGCTCCCTTCCCTCTCGCCCCGTTCTCGGGGCCTTTACCGCCACCGCCACTCCAAGGGTTCGGGAGGATATCGTCCATCTTTTGGGGCTGGAGAAGCCCCGGATCATTACCACGGGGTTCGACCGGAGCAATCTCTATTTCGAGGTGCGCTCTCCGGAGGACAAGTTCCAGGCCCTTGCGGCGTTTCTCCGGGATCGCCCCCGGAAGAGCGGCATTATCTACTGCCTTACCCGCAAGACCGTGGATACCCTCTGTGAAAAGCTCTGTTCCCGGGATTATCAGGCAGTCTCCTATCATGCGGGACTTACCCGGGAGGAACGCCAGGCCAACCAGGACCGCTTTCAGCGGGACGATGCCCGGATTATGGTGGCCACCAACGCTTTCGGCATGGGGATCGACAAGTCCAACGTCCAGTACGTGCTGCACTACAACATGCCCAAGGATATGGAGAGCTACTACCAGGAGGCGGGGCGAGCGGGGCGGGACGGGCTTCCCGCGGAGTGCGTGCTTCTGCACGATTTTCAGGATCTGCGGATCAACACCTTTCTCATAGAAAAGGGGCGGGAGAACGAGGAGCTGGATCCGGAAGATCTGGAGCGGCTTGAGAAGGCCCAGAAGAAGCGCCTCCGCCGGATGGTGGACTATTGCCACAGCTCCGGCTGCCTTCGCCGGGAAATCCTGAGCTATTTCGGCGAAAATCCTCCCGCATCCTGCGGCAATTGCGGTAACTGTTTGCGCAAGGTGGACCAGGAGGACGTCACCATGGACGCCCAGAAAATTCTCTCCTGCGTAAAGCGCATGAAGGAGCGCTACGGCCTTACGCTGCTGATGCAGACCCTTCGGGGAAGCCGGAGTAAAAAAGTGCTGGAGCTGCAGTTTGACAAGCTTTCCACCTACGGTATCATGCGGCATGAGAGCGAGAAAAGCCTGCGGCGGAAGATCGACTTTCTTCTGGGGCGCGGATATATGGAGCTTACCGAGGATGCCCGGCCTGTGCTTCAAACAACCCCCTCCGGGCGGGATGTGCTCTTTCGGGGAGCCCGGGTGTACATGCCCCGGGCGAAGGAAGAGCCCCTTTCCGTAGTGGGACAAACCGAGGGCCCTCTTTCGGTGCCTTCGGATGCGGAGGAGGAGATCCTTTTCGAAAAGCTCCGGGGGCTGCGCAAGGTTCTGGCGAAGGAGGAGGGAGTGCCCGCCTTCGTGATTTTCTCGGATGCCACCCTGCGGGATCTCTGCACCAAGAGGCCCCGGAACGCGGAAGAGCTTCTCCATGTGGAGGGCATAGGCTATTCCAAGCGGGCCAAGTACGGGGATGCCTTTCTGGAAGCCCTCCGGGAACACGCCAAGGCGGGATAGGGGCGGCAGGTTTGGCGAATAGGGTCCATCAGGGCAGGCACGGGGGCCTGCCCCTACCATGCGGTTATCATTTTGAAGAGATGGGCATGATCCCGGTTTTGGTAGGGGCGGGGCCCTGTCCCCGCCCTGGTATGCTTCAAAAATCTCCCGGGAGGAGCAGAATATGCAAGACAAAGAAAATCCTATCCTGGAAAAAAACGTTTTTGAAGAATCCTTCTCTGAAGTGGTCGAACTCATTCGGAGTGCGCGAAAGCGTGCCTTGCAAGCGGTAAACACAGAGTTGATAGATCTCTACTGGCGTATAGGAGAACACCTACACCGAAAGATTGAGAACGACGGTTGGGGTAAGGGCACCATTGTCCGTCTTGCCGCATTCATAGCCCAGAGAGAACCCGCTCTCCGGGGATTTTCCCCTCAGAACCTCTGGAGAATGCGCAATTTTTTTCAAGCCTACGAAAGTGATCAAAAACTCTCACCGCTGGTGAGAGTTTTACCCTGGACTCATAATACTATCATTCTTGCTCAGTCTAAATCTGCAGAAGAACGAGAATTTTATTTGCGTATGGCCATACAAGAAGGGTGGAGCAAGCGCGAGCTTGAACGCCAGTTTCGCATGGCTGCATTTGAACGGACGATACTTCATCCGCCCCAAATTTCTTCTGCCCTTCGAGAGCTTCACGGAGGTTCTGCTGAGAACCTCTTCAAGGATTCTTACGTGGTGGAGTTTCTCAATCTTCCTGAGGCCTACGATGAATCGGATTTGCAAAAGTCACTTATCGGAAGCCTGAAAAACTTTCTCTTCGAGTTGGGACGGGATTTTTGTTTCATCGGGTCGGAATATCCTGTTCAAGTGGGGAATCGGGATTTTGCATTGGATCTCCTCTTTTTTCACAGAGGATTGAATTGCCTTGTGGCCTTTGAACTCAAAGTAGGGCGGTTTGAGCCGGAACATTTGGGGAAATTGAGCTTTTATCTTGAAGCTCTTGATAAGGATCACCGGAAACCTCATGAGAATCCTTCCATTGGCGTGCTCCTTTGCGCTACGAAAGATAGCGAGGTTGTAGAATACGCCCTGAGCCGAACCCTGTCACCGGCGTTAATTGCGGAATACCAGACCCAAATGCCCGACAAAAAAATTTTGGCGGCAAAGCTTCACGAATTTTATGCTTTGAATGCGTCGATTCAAGAAACGTCATCCGAGGAAGGAGAAGCGAGAGGTCCATCAGGGAAGGCACGGGGGCCTGCCCCTACCATGCGATTATAATTTTGAAGAGATGGGCATGATCCCGGTTTTGGTAGGGGCGGGGCCCTGTCCCCGCCCTGGTATGCGGCAATTTGCCACATGTATTGGCCGGAATGAAACGGGCGGAATTTGCCGGGTTTATCCGGGCCGGTACGGTACAGATAGGTTTGACGAATAGGTTTGGCGAAAAAGGCCCCTCAGGGCAGGCACGGGGGCCTGCCCCTACCGTGGTATGTTTCAAGATGCGGTTTTTAGATCCCGAAAGGGGTGTGCTTTATGCATGGAATCAAAAGGATTAAAATTATGGCCTCTTGGCCTCCGGAAGCCACGCTGCTGCAAAACTTTTTTGCCCTCCGGGAGGATGTGCTTCTGGCCTTTCTCTTCGGTTCCCTCGCCCGGGGAAAGGCTTCGGAAACCAGCGATGCGGATGTGGCGGTACTGTTTTCCCGCAGGGATACCAAGAATGATCTGGCTCTTCGTGCTCTGAGCCTTAAAAACGATCTAGAAGAGCTGCTTCCTCGCCCGGTGGATCTTGTAATTCTCAACGAGGCGGATGCGGTTATCGCCATGCAGGTGCTGCAACATGGTATCCTGGTGCATGAAAAAGCCGGAGCCCGGGGGGAGTTCATAGCCCGCACCGTGGGGGTTTACGAGGATCTCAAGCGAACGCGCCGCCCCCTGGAAGAGGCCCTTTTACGACATCTGGGGGTGAAGCCTCATGGATTATGACGTTCTTCTCGCCAAGGCGAGTACGGTGCAGCGCTGCATAGCCAGAATTTCCCAGACCCTGGAAGGAGATTACGAAAAACTCCGGGAATGCGATGCCCAGGATGTGGTGGTGCTCAATCTCCAAAGAGCGGTGCAGGCGGTGCTGGATATGGCGGCCCATCTCGGAGCGGATCTGCACGGGGAGGTTCCGCGAACCCTGAAGGAGCATTTCCGCCTTCTCGGGGATGCGGAAGTGATAGACCGGGATCTGGAGAAAAGGCTTGTGGCCATGGTGGGATTCCGGAATATCGCGGTGCATAACTACGAGCAGCTCGATGTGCATATTCTGGAATCCATCGTGAAACACCATTTGAAGGATCTTGAAGAATTCTGCCGCATCGCCCTCCACCGGGCAATGGGGGAGTGCAATCCTTAAAATTGATTTTTTGGTAGGGCAGGGCCCCGTCCCCGCCCTGACATACGGCAATACGCCACATACATTCGAAGAGAGGAACGAAGAACATTATCATGCATATCATGAATCGGATCGTTTCTGAAAAAGCCCTCATCGGGGAAAACGTGCAGATGGGGCATAACGTGATTGTGGAGGAGGATGTGGTTATCGGGGATAACTGCATTCTGGGGCATAACGTAATTATCCGTGCCGGAGTGCGGCTGGGGCGGGGAGTGCTGGTGGGGGATGGAGCTCTGCTGGGAAAGCTTCCCATGAAGGCCTCCCTGAGCGCCGTCACCACCGCCGGTCGAGTGCTCCCTCCTCTGGAAGTGGGGGATTACGTCACCCTCGGTGCGGGAGCTATCGTCTACCGGGGGGCGGTGCTGCAAAACCGGGTTTTCGTGGCGGATTACGCCACCATCCGGGAGGATGTTACCATCGGCGAAGAAACCATCATCGGCCGGGGAGTGGCGGTGGAGAACAAGACCTCCATCGGCAGGCGCTGCAAGATAGAGACCAACGCCTACATTACCGCCCTTTCGGAGATCGAAGATTATTGTTTCGTGGCTCCCGAAGTGGCCTTTACGAACGATAACTTTATGGGGCGTACTGAGGAGCGCAAAAAACATTTCAAGGGGCCCGTGCTGCGCCGGGGGGCCCGCATAGGAGGCAACGCCACGCTGCTGCCGGGGGTGGAGATCGGCCCGGATGGCGTGGTGGCGGCGGGTTCCGTGGTAACGAAAAACGTGCCTCCCCGAACCATCGTGGCGGGCAATCCCGCCCGGATTTTGAGGGAGGTGCCTCCGGAACAGCTTCTGGAGAACCAGGTGTTTTACGAGAAATCCTAGCGAACAGAGCCGAGATGGTCCGGGTGCCGGATAAATAAGAAACGGGGCATGCGGATTCGAGACATTTGGAAGGAGCGAAATGCATATCCATGCCACATAACTTCCAAGCTGTACGAGAAAATGCGCCTCCACCAGCTCGACGGGGGGGCAGGAAAAAAATTTGCCTGGTGGTGGGAACCCGTCCCGAGGCCATCAAAATGGCTCCTCTAGCTCTGGCGGTGCGGGAGGATCCGCGCTTTGATCTGCATCTTCTCGCCACGGGGCAGCACCGGGAGATGCTGCTCGAACCTTTGCGGTTCTTCGGCCTGGAGCCGGAGGATTTCCTGAACATCATGAAAAAGAGGCAGACCCTGGATTACGTTACCGCTGCGGTGCTTCAGGAGACGGGAAACATTTTCGACCGCATCCGCCCGGATATGGTGCTGGTGCACGGAGATACCACCACCACCTTCGCCGCCGCCCTGGCGGCCTTCTACCGGGGAATTCCCCTGGGGCACGTGGAGGCGGGACTGCGGAGCGGCGATCTGCGGCAGCCCTTTCCCGAGGAGATGAACCGCCTCCTGGCGGATCGCATCTGTACCCTTTGGTTTCCTCCCACTCCGGGAGCCCGGAAGAATCTTCTCGCCGAGGGGTGCCCCGGGGAGAGAATTACCGTTACGGGAAATACCGTTATCGATGCCCTTCTTGCAGCATCCAAACGGGTGGAGCGCCCGGAAACGCCGGAGCTTGCAGCTATCCCCGAAGACGTTCCCCTGGTGCTTCTCACGGCACACCGCCGGGAGACCTGGGGGGAGGGGCTGGAACGCATCTGCCGGGGAGTGCTCGAACTGCTGCGCCTGGAGGAGCATCTCCGGTTTTTGATTCCCATGCATCTCAATCCCGTGGTGCGGCAGGTCTTTATGGAGCGCCTGGGGAATGAAGAGAGGGTCATTCTCTGCGATCCTCTCCGTTATCCCGATTTCGTCTGGGCCATGAAACGCAGCCGGGTGATTCTGAGCGATAGCGGGGGCGTGCAGGAGGAGGCTCCGGCGCTCTCTAAGCCCGTGCTGGTGATGCGGAACGTCACCGAGCGCCCCGAAGCGGTGGAGGCAGGTACGGCCCTGCTGGTGGGAACGGACCCGGAAAAAATCGTGGGGGAAACCCGCAAGCTTCTGGAGGATGTATCCTACTACCGCAGTTTCCTCGCGAAAAACACCAAACCCTTCGGGGATGGCTCCGCCTCGGCGAAAATTCTGGAGGCCCTCCACGGGTATTTTGAAACAATGCGGGAGGTTGCGCAAAAGCAGTAACAACCGGGGAGCTTAGGCTCCCTTTTTTGGTAGGATGTCCTCCCGAGGAGCCTCCGGAAAGTTCCCCTTGACCGCATGGCTTTTTTTGTTATCATCATTTGTAGTTAGGCCGTCCCATGGAACACCGCAAGAGAGTCTTCGGAAGTGTGGCGCAGCATCTTTCCGGAGCGCCGAAGGGGCAAGGCGGCAGCCGCCGCTGAAACTCTCAGGCGAAAGGATTGCGGTGGGAGGGATCTCTGGAAAGGCGGCAGATGTCGTCTGCCTAGGGAGCAAGCTCGGAATAGTCTTTTCCGGGTGAATCTCCAGGGCACCAGGACAGAGTTGGCCAGAACCCGGGAGGGTACGGTCATGTCTGTTATTTCTGTGCTCGTTACAAACAATCCGCAGTTGTGTTTTTACTGTACTTCAGTTCACAAGATTTCCGGAACATCCTGGGATGTCTTCCTTGAGGCAAGGAATAAAATCCATCAGGGCTGGAAACTTTTGACGCATCCCCTTTATGGTAATTTCCTTCCCTCGCAGCAGCCGTACCGTTCTCTTCTCCTCCAATCTCCGGAACCCTCCGAAAAAAGGGTTGTGGTGGATCTGGACTCGTTCTCTCTCATCGAAGAAGCCCTCGGTGTATACCGTTCGTATAAAGATAGGGGCACTATCCGGCAGCTTGGTACGCATACTCCCGAAATTGAGGCGGATTACGCCACTCTTGATCTCCGGCTTCTCCAGCAGAGCCTCGAGCAGTATGGCCTGTGGAAAGAAACCTCTCCTCCAGGGCGAATTTTCCCGGCATGATGTGTCTGCCGGGGAAATTGCAGTCTTTCCCGGCATGAATACATAGAGAATATTTTTAAAGAAAGGAGATGAGAGAATGGTAGAGGTCACAATGGAGAACTACGACGAAGAAGTGGTACAGAGCGATCTCCCTGTGGTGGTGGATATCTGGGGTCCCAAGTGCGGTCCCTGCCTCGCCCTGATGCCCAAGGTGGAAGAGCTGGCGGCGGAGTACGAGGGCAAGATCAAGTTCTGCAAGCTCAACTCTCAGGGCAACCGGAAGCAGCTTATCGCGCTGAAGGTTATGGCCCTGCCGGGGTTCCTTTTTTACAAGGGCGGCGAAGAGAAGGCCCGGATGACCGGAGCGGACGTAACCATCGAGAAGATCAAGGAGCAGGCGGAAGCGTTGCTTGCGTAAAACCCGTAAAGGGGGGATTTGGCGGTGAAACTCGAACTGCATAAAGTGCGAGTTTCGGGAATTCGGCTGGGAAGTGCCACCACCCTGGAAAAGGGTGTTCTTACCGTGGATGAGAAGGCTGTCCTTGAGATGCTTCGCAAGGATGACCGCTTTGCCTCGGTAAAGATCGATGTGGCCTCCCCCGGAGAGAAAACCCGAATTGTACCGGTAAAGGATGCGGTGGAACCCCGCTGCAAGCTCGAAGGCGAAGGCGGAATTTTCCCCGGCTTTATCGGAGATGTGGATACCGTGGGCTCCGGAAAGACCCTTGTTCTTGAAGGAGCTGCGGTGGTGACCTGCGGCAAGATCGTGGGATTTCAGGAGGGTATCGTGGATATGTCCGGCCCCGGTGCGGACTACACTCCCTTCTCGAAAACCTTCAACCTGGTGCTGGTCTTCGAGCCCGTGGAGGGCTTGGAGAAGCACTATTACGAAGCCGCGTGCCGGGAGGCGGGATTCAAGACTGCCCACTATCTGGCCACGGCGGTGAAGAACGCGGTAAAGGCGGATGCGGTGGAAACCTACGAAATGCCGCCTCTCAGGGAATCCATGAAGGCCTATCCGGAGCTTCCCAAGGTGGCCTATCTCTACATGCTCCAGACCCAGGGGCTGCTTCACGACACCTACGTCTACGGGGTGGACGCCAAGAAGATTCTTCCCACCCTCATCTCCGCCACGGAGATAATGGACGGGGCCATCGTATCGGGGAACTGCGTCTCCGCCTGCGATAAGAACAGCACCTACGTGCATCTCAACAATCCGGTGATCAAGGCTCTCTACGGCCGTCACGGCAAGGATTACAACTTCGTGGGCGTTATCATCACCAACGAAAACGTAACCCTGGCGGATAAAAAACGGAGCTCCTCCTACGCCACCAAACTGGCCTCCATGCTCGGCGTGGACGGGCTTATCATCAGCGAAGAGGGCTTCGGCAATCCCGATGCGGACCTTATCATGAACTGCACCAAGGCGGAGAAACTCGGCATGAAGACCGTGCTTATCACCGACGAATATGCGGGGCGTGACGGGGCCAGCCAGTCCCTGGCGGACGTGGCTCCCCAGGCGGATGCGGTGGTTACAGGGGGCAACGCCAACGAGACCATCGTGCTGCCTCCCATGGAGAAGGTTATCGGCTATCCGGACTTCGCCAACATCATTGCCGGAGGTTTCGACGGCTCCCTCCGGGGGGACGGCTCCATCGAGGTGGAAATCCAGGCCATCACCGGAGCCACCAACGAACTCGGTTTTTCCAAGATCAGCGCCATCATGCTGTAGGGATTTCGGAGCGTTCCGAAATCAGTGGAAGCCACAAGAGAAAACACACATCATAAAGGAGGTGCGCAGCATGGGTAAGCTTTCGGGCAAGAAATTGCTTCTTCTCGGCGAGCGGGACGGCGTGGCCGGCCCCGCCATGGAAGAGTGTCTGAAAGACTCCGGGGCGGAGGTTGTCTTTTCCGTTACCGAATGCTTCGTCTGAACCGCCGCCGGAGCCATGGATCTGCAGAACCAGCAGCGCGTCAAGGACGCCGCTGAAAAGTACGGAGCTGAAAACGTCGTAGTCATTCTCGGTTCTTCCGATGCGGAAGGCGCAGAGATCTACGCGGAAACCGTCGCGAACGGTGATCCTACTTTTGCAGGTCCCCTGGCAGGAGCCCCGTTGGGGCTCGCGGTCTATCACGTGTTCGAGCAGGATATTCGGGATGAGATCGACCCTGCAGTCTGGGAAGAGCAACTTGGCATGATGGAGATGGTGCTTGACGGGGATGCCCTCGCCCAAGCCACCAAGGGAATCCGCGAAGAGTTCAGTAAGTGGCAGATCTAGTTCGCGGAGACGATGACGTGAGGAGGGAAAGCATGTCCTTCCGTGTGGTGCATTACATCAACCAATTCTTTGCCGGTATCGGAGGCGAGGAAAAAGCGGACCACAAGCCGGAAATTCGTGAGGGCGTCGTCGGACCGGGCCAGGCGTTACAGGCCTCCCTTGGAGACGATGCCACCGTGGTAGCCACGGTGATTTGCGGCGATGGATATTTTGCGGAGAATATCGACAAGGCTCTTGAAGAGATTCTCGCACTGGTAGCTCCCTACAAGCCGGATCTTCTCGTGGCGGGCCCCGCCTTCAACGCGGGCCGTTACGGCACCGCCAGCGGCGGAGTGTGCGCCATGGTGGGAGAAAAGTTGGGCATTCCTACTGTTACGGGGATGCACCCGGAAAATCCGGGTGTGGACATGTACCGTAAAAACACCTATATCGTGGAAACCGCCGACAGCGCCCGGGGGCTTCGCAAGGCCGTGCCGGTCATGGCGGAGCTGGGGCTGAAGCTTCTCAAGAAAGAGGCTCTCGGCACTCCCGCGGAAGAGGGATATCTCGAAAAAGGTGTGCGGCACAACGTCTTTCTTTCCCGCATCGGCGCGGAGCGTGCGGCGGAAATGCTGGCGAAGAAACTTCGGGGCGAGGAGTTCGTCACGGAGTATCCCATGCCCTCCTTCGATAGAGTGCCCCCTGCGGCGCCTCTGAAGGATCTGAAAAACGCTACCATAGCTTTGGTCACCTCCGGAGGCATTTGCCCCAAGCACAATCCGGATCATATCGAAGCTTCCAGTGCCTCCAAGTACGGGGCATACAGCATCGAAGATTTCGACAAGCTTTCCTGTGAGGATTCCGAAACCGCTCACGGCGGCTACGATCCCACCTATGCCAACGACGACCCCAACCGGGTGCTCCCGGTGGACGTGCTGCGGGATATGGAAAAACAGGGAGTCTTCAAGAAACTCTACGGTACCTATTTCACCACCGTGGGCAACGGTACTCCCGTGGCCAACGCCAAGCGTTTCGGAGCGGAGATCGCCCAGAAGCTCAAGGCGGACGGAGTGGATGCGGTGATTCTCACCTCCACCTGAGGAACCTGCACTCGTTGCGGCGCAACGATGGTTAAAGAAATCGAGCGTGTTGGTTTCCCGGTGGTTCACGTGTGCACCATCGTTCCCATCTCTCTTACCGTGGGAGCGAACCGTATCATTCCAGCAATAGCCATTCCCTATCCTCTTGGCGATCCCGCCAAGACCCCTGCGGAAGAGTACGAAATTCGCAAGCATCTCGTGGAGAAATCTCTGAAGGCCCTTCAAACTGAAGTGGCTGAACAGACCGTATTCAACGACTAGCACTCTTGTGGGGTGCCTCCGAGCCGGGGCTGCAAAGCTCCGGCTCCTTTTTCCCTTCAGCTTTTTATGGGCGCCATAAGAGTCACAGCCTCCACGATCGTGTCATTCATTTCCCGAAAGGAGAGAGTATCTGCCCATGTCTAAAGTCGCCATCAAGGGGCACGCCTACTGCCTCAACCATACGCCGGAGTTGGCGCTTCACTACGGAATCACCCCCTACACGGAGCGCAAGGCCCGGGGAGAGACGGAGTTTCTCGCCAAACTCCCCAAGCATGCCATGTCCTACGAGAATGCCACCAAGTATCCTGCCAATCAGGCCTATCTCGGAGGGCTTCATCTGGATCTTCTCGAAAAAACTCCCTCCCCCTGGTACGAGAATCTCGTAGCCCACGCTTCCCGCTTCGCCCCCTACGGGGAAATCATGCCGGAGGACGAGTTCCTGGGGCTCATGAATATCTGCGATGTTTTCGATCTTTTCTGGCTGGAAAACTCCTTTGCGGAGTCCGTACGGGCCAAGCTGGAGAAACACCCCCTCCTGGAGGAAAAACACCTCAAGCGTTTTTCCAAGGGCCACGAGGCGGGGGAGATCGCGGAAGAGGTGGCAAAGCATCACGCCCTGCCGATGTATTTCCAAGGTAAGGTCGTAGGCTGCTGCCGCCGGGGACACGATGTGGACGAATGCCTGGAGGCCTACGTGCTTCTGGAGAACATCGCCTGCAAGGCCGGGGGCGTGCTGGCTCTGCTGCACCTTCTCAAAAACGCCTCCCTCGCTGCGGAAGAGGTGGATTTCGTTATCGAATGCTCCGAAGAGGCCGCAGGAGATATGAACCAGCGTGGCGGGGGCAACTTCGCCAAGGCGGTGGCGGAGATCGCGGGGTGCCTCAACGCCAGCGGCTGCGACGTGCGGGGTTTCTGCGCTGGCCCGGTAAATGCGGTGATTGCGGGAGCCTCCCAGGTGGCCGCAGGGGCCCGGAAGAACTGTGTGGTTCTCGCGGGAGGCGCCATTCCCAAGCTCTACATGAACGCCCGGGATCACGTGCGCAAGGAAACTCCCGCCCTGGAGGACTGTCTGGGGAACTTCGCGGTGCTTCTTACCCCCGACGATGGTACCGCCCCGGTGATGCGGCTCGATGCCCTGGGCAAGCATACCGTGGGAGCCGGAGCCTCTCCCCAGGCCATTACGGGAGCTTTGGTGCTGGATCCCCTGGAGAAGCTGGGGCTCACCTTCACGGACGTGGATAAATACGCCGCGGAGCTTCAGAACCCTGAAATCACGCTTCCCGCAGGGGCGGGGAACGTCCCCGAGGCGAACTACAAGATGATCGCCGCCCTGGCGGTGATGAAAAAACAGCTTGAAAAGAGCGACATGACCGCTTTCGTGAAACAGCGCGGCTATCCCGGTTTTGCCCACACCCAGGGGCACATCCCCTCGGGAATTCCCTTCATGGGCCATGCGGCGGATATGCTCCGACAGGGAAAAATCCAGCGGGCCATGATTATCGGCAAGGGGAGCCTCTTCCTCGCCCGGCTCACCAACCTTGCGGATGGAGCATCCTTTATCATGGAGAACTCCACGGGCGCCGAGAGCACCTCGGGAGTTACCAAAGACGACGTGAAGCGCATCGTCCTCGAGGCCCTGGAAGAACTTGCCGCAAACCTCTCGGGCAAGTAGAGCCAAAGGAGGCCGAAAGGAATGTCGGATACGAAAAAACTGGTAGGAGAAATACTCCATGAGATTCTGGACGCCGCCAAGAGTGGAGGCCCCCGGATTTCCGTGGGTCTCCTCGCCACGGGGAGCGAACTTGGCCCGGAGGAGATGATTCGGGGAGGGCTTCTGGCCCAGCAGGACAATCCGGGAATCCGGGTGGTCATGATCGGCCCCAAACCTGCGAAGGCTCCGGATCTCGAATGGATCGAAACCGATGATTGCGAGAAGGATATCGCCGACGCCATGGAGCGGGCCCTTCGGGAAAAGCGCATCGCCGGAGCCGTGGCGCTGCACTATCCCTTTCCCCTGGGAGTGACCACCATCGGCCGGGTACTTACCCCCGCCAAGGGAAAACCCATGATTCTGGCCTCCACCACCGGAACCAGCTCCTCCGTACGGGGAGAGAGCATGGTGCTTAACGCCCTGTACGGGGTGGCCACCGCCAAGGCTCTGGGAATCGAGGAGCCCACCGTGGGCATCCTCAACGTGGAGAGCGCCCAGCCCGTTTTCCGGGCTCTCAACGCCCTGAAGGAGGGAGGATATCCCCTTTCCTTCGGTGCCAGCCTTCGGAAGGATGGAGGCTCCGTGCTCCGGGGGAACGATATCCTCGGTGGAGCCGTGGACGTTTGTGTGGCGGATTCCCTTACGGGGAACGTGCTCATCAAGATGTTCGCTTCCTACAGCACCGGAGGAGGCTACGAGGCTCTGGGATGGGGATACGGCCCCTCCTGCGGCGACAAGTGGCCCCACGTGGTTTCCATCATCTCCCGGGCCAGCGGCGCCCCGGTAATCGCCAATGCCGTGGCCTTCACCGCCCGGGTGGCGGGAGCGGGGCTGCCCGAGCTGGTGCAGGAAGAACTTAAAAAAGCCCGCAAGGCGGGGCTCGATGCGGTGCTGGAGGGGCTTCGTCCCAAGGCGGCGGTGGTGGAGGAGGCCGTGACCACTCCTCCCGCAGAACCCACGGATGAAGAAATTCACGGGGTGGACGTGCTGGAGATGGAAAACGCCGCCAAGGAGCTCTGGAAGGCGGGAATCTACGCCGAGGCCGCCATGGGCTGTACCGGCCCGGTGGTGAAACTCAACAAGAAGCACGAGGAACGGGCCCTGGAGATCCTCAAAAAGGCGGGGTATCTGTAAACGAACGAACCATTCCGGACAGGGCTCCGCTTTTTTCCGGAAAGCTTTCCTTGAGAGCTAGAGCGATTTCCCATGAAGCATCTCGGAGCGCTTTATTTGTAAAACCGCTCTCGAAAGATGGAGTGCCTTTGTCCCCTGGCTTCGCACAATCACGAGATGGCGTGTACCATTTTTTGCATACTCTGTGGCGAAAGGAGGGGAGCCGAAAGGTAGTATTTTCTGCGCAAATGCCCGGCGCAATGCGGATGTTCGGTGTATCTTCAAGGAGAAAAAGGAGGTAGTTCGTTTTATGCGAAAGAATTGGTTACTGATTCTGACAGCGTTGTGTGTTCTCATGGCAGGGGTTTCCGGCGCCTTCGCCTGCACCCCCCTGGCGGCGGGTAAAGATGCCACGGTGGATGGCTCCACCATGGTGGCCCATACCTGCGATGGCTGGTACGATCACCGCATCCAGATCGTTCCCGGCGGAACCTTCGAAGAGGGTGCCACAACTCCGGTGTATCAGCGGGTATGCCAGCAGACCCGGCCGGACAAGCCCCTGGTGAAGGTTATGGATATTCCCCAGGCAAAAGAGACGTACACCTACTTCAACATCGGCTATCCCTTCATGAACGAGCACCAGCTCATCATGGGCGAAGATACCTGGAGCGGCCGGGACGAAAACATCACTCCCGAAGGCGCTTTCTGGATCGAAACCCTCCAGATTTTCGGGCTTCAGCGGGCCAAGACCGCCCGGGAAGCCATCACCGTGATGGGTGAGCTGGCGGAGAAGTACGGCTACAGCGACGGCGGAGAGACTCTCATCATCGCAGATCCCGAAGAGGTCTGGGTGTTCGATGTCTGCGGTGCCGGTCCCCTCTGGCAGCAGGGCAGCAGCGAGCCCGGAGCCATCTGGGCGGCCCGGCGGCTTCCGGACGATCACGTTATCGTCTGCGCCAACCGCTCCCGCATCGGTGTCATCGATTTCGACGACAAAGAGAACTTCATGTATTCCTCCAACATGGTACCCTTCGCCAAGCAGATGGGATGGTACAAAGAGGGAGATTTCAACTTCTCCGAAATCTACAACCCCAACCCCTACGGATCCGACTACTACCAGAGCCGCCGGGAGTGGAGAGCCTTTAGCCTTATGGCTCCTTCCCTCAATTTTGAGCCCCGGTCCCAGAAGGATCCTCACTATCCCTTCTCGGTGAAGCCGGACAAGAAGGTTTCCGTCCAGGATTTCATGGCCATCTATCGGGATCACATGGAAGGCACCGAGTTCGACCTCACCAAGGGTATGGCTGCGGGCCCCTTCGGCTGCCCCAACCGCTGGCCTACCCCCAAGAGCGTGCGTCCCGAGGGAACCGAAGATTGTGACTGGGAGCGTGCCATCGCCATGTTCCGCTGCTCCTACAGCTTCGTGGCCCAGTGCAGAAGCTGGCTTCCCGCTTCCATCGGCGGCGTTCTCTGGTTCGGTCAGGATGCTCCGGATACCACCTGCTACGTTCCCGTCTATGCGGGAGTTACCGAGGTACCTCTCTCCTGGAGTACCGGCAAGCGCCACGTCTTCGACCGGGAATCCGCATGGTGGGCCTTCAACTTCGTGAACAACTGGGCTTCCCTCAAGTGGTCCTACATGATTCAGGATATCAACGCGCTTCAGGAGAAATTCGAAGGACTCTTCTTCGCCTCCCAGCCCGCAGTGGAAGAGAAGGCCCTGGCTCTTCACGAGGAAGATCCCGCCAAGGCGGTGGCCTATCTTACGGATTACACCTACGGCAATATGCTCATGGCGGAGACCGCCTGGTGGAACCTCGGCTGGCATCTGGTGGGCAAGTACCAGGACGGCTACGTGATGAACGAAAAAGGACAGCAGCAGCAGGTGGGCTATCCCACGGAATGGCTTAAGGAAGTCGGCTTCGGGGAGACCATGCTCAAGAAATAAACTTCTGGCTGCACCCCGAACGTCATAGCTGATGAGAAGGGGCCGCGCGCTTGGTGTGGCCCCTTTTTCTCGAAAAGGAGAGAGCGCCTTTGCGCCCTTTCGAACCTTCAAGGAGGTTGACATATCCATGAAACGTTTTCTTGTTTTGGCGGGATTGCTCTGTTTCACCCTTCTGGGTTCCGCCGCTTTCGGAGCCGAAATGCCCGTGGTGGAGGGCCCCATCATCGTTACCACTTGCGGCCAAAGCCCCGGGGCGGTGATGATAAAGATGTCCGCCATGGCGGCGGGCTTTACGGCGGAACATAACAACGATCTTACCGCGGCGGATCTGGAGGGTACGGAGTATAAAACCCTCATCATCACCACCGGTACCAGCATGAAGGGTATGGGGGCCGCGGGAACGGACGTGAAAAAAGAAATCGAACGCTGTGCCGCTCTTATGGAAGCGGCCCGGGAGAAGGGTATGCTGGTTATCGGCGCCCATATCGAAGGCATGGCCCGGAGAGCGGATCAGGCGGATCAGGAATCCATCGAGGGCGTGGTGCCCCATGCGGATATGATTCTCGTGGTGGAGGAGAGCGATTCCGACGGGCTTTTCTCGGGATACGCCAAGGATAAGGATCTTCCCATTCTCATCGTGAAGGATGCTCTCGGCATAGGCCAGGGGCTGGCGGGAACGAAGCAATAGACTGAAGAAGGGTTGTTGTTCTTATGACCATGTACACCCATGCCGGCCTCGTGCTGGCAGCCATCGTTCTCGCCTTTCTGGCCGCCCGAAGGTTCCGGTTGAGTACGGAGCTTTCCATGATGGTGGCCACCCTGGCGGGAGCGGTGGCGAACGGCCTGGTTCCCATGGGAGTGGATCCCCGCTCTCCCATATCGATTTTTCCCGTCCGCCACATGGTGGAGGGTATGTTTACCTATTTCGATGTTTGTCTTATCTTCATGACTGCCACCTTCTTCATGGCTCTTCTCAAGGAGGCGGGAGGAGTGGCTTTCATCGTCCGGGAGATCGTGGTCAGGTTTTCCAAAAAGCGGGGGCTCTGTCTCGCCTTTCTTACGATTCTCATGCTGGTTCCCGGAGCTCTTACAGGTTCCGGAGCCACCACGGTGCTCACAGTGGGGGGCCTGGTGGGGGCGGTTTTTGCAGCCATGGGGATTTCCGAAATGCGCCGGGTGGCGCTTATCTACGTGCTCGCGTGTATGAGCGCCGCGGCACCCCCCATCAATCTCTGGGCCATGATGGCCGCTGCGGGGGCCAACATGCCCTACGTGGGTTTTGCCAAACCTCTGCTGGTGCTCTCCCTGGCGGGGGCCTTCTTCGCCACCTTCTACCTTGCCCGGAAGGGTGATGCGGTGGATGCGGTGGATGCGGAAAAAGCCCTGGCGGAACTTCCCGAGGTTCCTTCGGGATGGAGCTGGTTCCGGGTGCTTCTTCCCTTCGGTGTACTGGTGGCCATCGTTCTGGCGGGACGCTTTGCACCTCACTCCTTTCCCGTGGTGGGACTGCCTCTCATCTTCATGATTTCCGCGGCGGTCACTCTTGCGGTGAGCCCCACCAGGCTTCCCGTTTTCGATATCGCGGGCAAGACCGTGAAGGATCTCCTTCCCCTGGTGGGAATCATGGTGGTGGTGGGAGCCCTCATCCAGATCATGGCCCTCAGCGGTGCTCGGGGGCTCATCTCTCTGGGAGTCGTCATTCTCCCCCTCTCGGTGCTCTTCGGAACCCTCTGGCTCATTCTTCCCATCTCCGAGGGCATGCTTCAGTATGCGGTGGCCCCTCTTCTGGGAGTGCCTCTCATCATGCTCTTCAACATGAAGGGACTCAACCCCGTTATCTGCCTCGCCGCCATGGGGGTTCTCTGGCCCCTGGGGGATTGCCTGCCTCCCACGGCGGTGGTGGGAAGAGCCACGGTGATGGAGCTGAACTATCAGGGCACATACTACGGCGAATTCGTCCGCACCGCCCTGGTGCCTCTGCTCTTCGTGGCGGTTCTCTGTACGCTCTTTCTCGTTTACAGCAAAGAGCTCTCTTTCCTGGGGGTGTAGATTATGATGACTATCAATACGGTGATTTCCCTTCTCTATTACGGCATCAGCCTCTTCTTTCTCGCCATGGTGTTCCGTAATTTCCTCAAAACCAAAGATCCCCAGGAGGCGATACTCTACTGCCTTATTCTGATTCCCTTCGCCCTTCGGGTTTTGCGGATCAAGTAGGGGGCAGACATGAAACTATCTTTGAAAAACGTTAAAATTATCGCCTTCCTCGGAGCGGCGCTCTGCGCAGCCTTCGCGGGATGGCAGTTTTACGAGCACCGGGTGTACAAGGAGCCCGTGGTGCTCGGTCCTGGGGTGACGGAGGTTCGCAAGCTCAGCGACTACAGCCCTGCGGTAAAGGGTACGGTGAACGACTGCAACGTCTATATCCTGGACAGCGGCAAACCCGGAGGTACCGCCCTGCTTATCGGGGGAACGCACCCGGAAGAGCCTGCGGCGAACCTCAGTACCCTTCTCTTCGTGGAAAACGCGGTGCCCGAATCCGGACGGCTTCTGGTGATCAACCGGGCCAATACCAGTGCCTCGCTCTGTACCCGCATGGGAGAAGCCTATCCCCGGTTCTATTCCGTGGAAACCCCCTGGGGAAAGCGGACCTGGCGCATGGGAGACCGCTGCGCCTCGCCTCTGCATTCCTGGCCCGATCCCGAGGTGTACATCCACTATCCCAGCGGCCAGAATTTGGCCTACATGGATATCCGCAATCTCAACCGGGCCTGGCCGGGCCGGGAGAACGGGCTTATCGTGGAACGCACTACCTACGCCATGATGGAGCTTATCCGGAAGGAGAAGGTGGATCTGGTGCTGGATTATCACGAGGCGGAGCTGGAATATCCCGTGGAAAATACCATCGTGGTGCATGAAAATGCCCAGGCCGTGGGAGCCATGACCTCCATGATGCTCACCTCCGCCACCTTTCCCGTGCCCATCGGCATGGAGTTCTCTCCCAAGATGCTCCACGGCCTCTCGCACCGGGAAATCGGAGATAACAGCCAGGCCATGTCCCTTCTGGCGGAGGTAGCGGAGCCCATGCTGGACCGCATTCGGGGAGTGACGGACGAGGAGCTTCTCATGTCCGGCAAGGACCGTTTCGTTATGAAGGCGGGAGAGCACAAGCTGCTTTACGCTCCCATCGACGAAAAGGGCTGGCCCATCGAAATTCGGGTGGGACGGCACGTCACCACCTTTATGACCATGCTCCAGGTGCTGGCCCAGATGGATCCCTCCAAGGCGATTGTTTTGAAGGATGTTCCGGATTACAATAGCATGGCGGAAAAGGGAATCGGCTCCTATTTCCGAAACCCCGGAGAGGCTCCGGAGAACAGAATTTATTACGATTAGCCCCCGGCGGCCTTTTCCCTGAAATTCTGCTGCAATGGTTATGCGTCGAAAGGCCGGAGCACATCCGGCCTTTCGTATACCTTCGCGTTATGAAGAGGAGGAGTTGCCATGAGTGCTTCCGTTCGGGGAATGGATCTGCTTTTGCTTTTTACGGAGGAATATCCCTGCTGGAACGAATATACGGCGGAACGTGCGGGGGAAAATCCCGAGGATCTCGCCTACCTGGAAGAATCGGGACTGCTGATTTCCAAAGAGGGCATCTACCAGCTTACCGAGGCGGGAAGGCAGCGCTTTCGGGAGGAGGCCGCCGCATCCTGGTACGAGGCGGAGCCTGCGGGAATTCCGGAGAATCCGAAACGGGCCCTGCGGCGTAACCGGCTGGTGCGCCTTTTGGATCGGGCCTTTCTCGGCCGATGGGGGCTCAAAAAGGCTCTCCCCGGGAAAAAACTTCCTCTCCTGGCGGATCTTGCGGAAGAGGAGATCGTGATCCCAGGAGAAAAAACGCTGTCATGGACCTTCCGGGAACATCCCTTCATAGAGGCCTTTATGGAAAAATATCCTCCCGGAAGGGTGGATACTCCTCCCCGGAATATGGAGGAATTCACGCAGTGGCGCAATTCCCAGGGGCAGCGGGAAGAAACGTGGGAGCTGGATCTTCTCATGCTCCATTATTGCGATTTCACGGAATACATGAGCTATCCCGCTCCGAAAAACGATATGCTGGGGCTCTTCTGCGCGGATCGCCTCTTCTGCGCCTTTCTTCCCGAAGGGGAAGGAAAAGAGGGGTATCTGCTGGAAACGCTCGGAAAGTGGTATCTTTTCATGCTCGGCCAGCGGCGGCTCTACATGCCCTACTCCTACGACGTGGACCCCGAGGAGCAGAACTCCGTAAGCTGGTTCTTCTGGGTGGCCCGGACGGAGGAAGAAGCCCGGAAAACCGCTCAAATCCTCAAAAGCTACGGGGATATGCTTGCGGAACCCGGCATGCCCTGCGACATCTGGATTATCAGCGAGGAGGCCCTGGAGCGGCAGCCCCGGCAGCACGAAAGTTTCTGGGATCTCTTCGCGGAAATTGCCCATCCCGTGTCACGGTAAAATAAAAGGCCGAAAGAAAATTTTTCGGCCTTTCATTTTTAACGTTATTTTTTGGAATCGCTTGAAGAATGCTCGTCCAAATATTGCTGTATTTTTTCCCCCAATCCCACCAGATCAAAACTCAAGGCCGCTTTTCTCGCTTTATCAAGATAGCCCTCGATGTTTTCCGGGGTAAGCATACATTCTCCCTTTTTGATGCATGCGTTTATCCATTGGTTTATATCCGGATGGTAATGGCTTGTGTCTTTATAAAGTTCTATTCGATCAAGAAAATCCTGATCTTCGAATCCGTAAACGAAGAGATTATTCAATTCTCCGGCCGTCTTTGCGAAATATCTCACTACGGCCTCATGGATGTGTGCATCGCTTACGGCATGCTGATGCCAGGTTGCGTATCGTATCCTCGAATATGGAGGAAAAATGAGATAAAACATGACCGAGGGGTTTTCTCGTACATGGTTTATGACGTGTTTTTCACAGTAAGCTACTGCATCACGAATGGCTTGTTCTTCCTCGTCGGGGGGGAGTTTTTTCACGTCTCCCGACGCAATTTTTGAAGCCGTTGAGGTGATGTGAGCGAAAGCGCCGACTATTTGATCATTATTTTCAGCGTCGAGCCAGCGATCTAAACCGCCGAATCGGCACATATTATAATCCGAATACATCCACGCACTAGGTCTGTTGAAGTCGGTGTACTTATCACGAGCCCCCACCTTGCCCCATTCTTTAAGGAGGTAGCGTGCCATATATTTAAAAGTTGTTACGTTAAGGTAAATAAGTATGTCGTCAAAGGCATTTATGTTGTATAAGAAGGCGAAGTTTTTAGAGGGATATTCAGGATGATCTGTGGGTCGGCTCAGGTAATGGTTGTCAAGGGAAAAAATTATGTTTTTTACATCTGGATTTTTGAGCATAAAGCCTAAGATTATAGATCTTTCAAAATAATTTCCACCGGCAATGGAAATATTGGCAAAATGACTTCCTGGAAAAACTTTTTCCAGATCTCTTGCCGAGGTGTTCTCAAGCATACTGGTGCCAAGGATGTAAGAATCGTAGTTGCCGCTTTTTATCGCCGAAGCGGCATGCATTCTCATGTTCATTCCATACATTTTAAATCCAAAGGGGTGGAAAAAGCCGAATGGATCGAAAGAAATGAGCAGTAAAAAGAAAAGTATTGGCATGCAGACTATTGTGAAAGCGTTGTTTTTATAATTCATCGTGGCTGTCCTTATTCTCAAAACTGAAAATACAAAAACTCGGAAATCCGGTTGAGAAAGCAGATGCTCAGCGTCAAAATCCCGCCGATTGCTATTGCCCAGCGAAAGGAAAAACGGTTTTTTTGGAATCGATATTGGCACCATTCGTAACTGTTTGGCAATCCCAGAACGATAAAAAGGCAAACAAAAAGTAGAAAGATTTCACTTGTTCCTCCAACTAATGCCCAGGATGGAGGAGAGAAAAGATTGATTCCCAGAAACGAGAAGAGCTGTTTTCCGAACACTGATGGTATATAGCTGGGGGGCAGGACCGCTCCATTTATCCCGAACATTCCTTGCAGTATCTCCCAGGCTCTTGAAAAGGAGGAGGCGCGAAAAAACACCCACGCTATTACGACCGAAGGGAAGGTGATAGCCCATCCCCAAATTTGCCTCGTACGGGAAGGTTCCTTGATAGGGAAAAGGGATCGGAACCAATGGTTGGCACATAAATAGAATCCATGCAGTCCTCCCCATACCACGAAATTCCAGGAAGCCCCATGCCAGAGACCTCCCAGAAGCATGGTAACCATAAGGTTGTTGTAGCGACGTAAAGATCCTTTCCTATTGCCTCCGAGGGGAATATACAGGTAATCTCTCAGAAAGGAAGACAGGGAGATATGCCAGCGTTTCCAAAAATCACTGATGGAGAAGGCTTTGTAAGGGGAATTGAAATTGAGGGGAAGTTCGATATTGAAAAGCCGGCCCAGACCCAGGGCCATATCGGAATATCCGGAAAAATCGAAGTAGATCTGAAAAGTGTAGCAGAGGGCGCCTCCCCAGGCTTCGAAAAAAGTGACCGGATTGGGGCTGTCGAAAACCGCCGCTACCCAGGGAGAAAGGGTATCCGCAATGACCACTTTTTTGAAGAGCCCTAGGGATAGCAGAGAAAGCCCCATGGCAATATTCTTGTAACTCAGACAGAACGTTCGGAGCTTTGCAAATTGAGGCATGATTTGATCGTACCGTACGATAGGCCCGGCAATAAGCTGGGGGAAAAAGGTAACGAACAGGGCGTAATGCGTGAAGGTATGCTCTTTGGCCAGGCCTTTGGAGCAATCAATGAGATAGGCTATCTGCTGGAAGGTAAAAAAGGAGATCCCCAGGGGCAGAAAGATGTCTTTGGGGTTCCAGGACCATCCTCCGAGCCATGCAAGGTTCGACATGAAAAAATTTGCGTATTTGAAGTAACCGATAAGCGCAAGGTTGATTGCCACTCCGCTGTAAAGCCATATTTTGCCGTTCTTCCCTTTCTCCATATCTTTTTCGATAACTCGTCCCCAGGAATAGTTGAAAAGCACCGAAAAAAGAATCAGAAAGACGAAAGGTGGGTTCCAGTAGGAATAAAAAACCAGGGATGCCACCGTAAGAATGGCGATGGCCACATCCGTAACGCGCTTGGCGCAGGCGAAGCGAAACAGAATCCATGTGATGGGTAAAAAGACAAAAAGAAAGACATAAGAATTAAAAAGCACGTGTATAACCCGCCTTTGCTCTCGATGGTTTTTGTGTGAAAAACAGAAGTGTTATTGGCAAGATTTTCATAATCATGCCGAAGGGGAGTGTACCGTACCTTTTTCTTCCTGTCCAGAATAGATTTTTAAGGATAATTTCCTTTAGGGTTTTGTGGTTCTTTTTTCATACAACACCTTTCCCACCCTTCGGATGTGTTCCACCACCTCGGGATCTTTGATATCGCGAAACAGGGAAAGGTCGAAAGACTAGGGGAGTAGCAGGTCGTCCAGATCGTCCATGATGCGGTAAAGAATCTCCAGGGCGAGAGCTTCATCTCCTACTTTCAAGAAGCCCTCTTTTGAAGGCTTCCCGGGAGTCGTCTTTAACGAGTTAACGCCGGGCTTCTTCCATGCCGAGCTGTTCTTTGATGGCATGTTGAAGCAGGGCGGAAAAATTGACCCCCTTTGCTTCAGCAGCCCGGTTAAGCCAATAGGGAATAGTCAGGGTCTTTTTGACGGCCTTGCTTTCCATCTCCTCTCGCACGAGGGGCATGATGGCGGTAATCATGACGGTTTTTTCATCGCTGTCAAGCTTTATTGTCGAGAGAGGCGATGGGGCGGGAATAGGCTCTCCATTCTCCTCCATGCCGAAAAGATGAAGCTCCAGGGATTCCGTGGCACGCCGAATCGCCTGGGCATCGTTCTCTCCCTGGCTGACACAACCGGGGAGATCCGGGAAATATATGCCGATACGCTCATCTGAGTTGTAGTGCAGCACTGCGGGAAAATCATATCTATCCTGCATACGAAGCACTCCTTTCGTGAGGTTTTTCGAGGCAGAGGTTAAAGACCAATCCCCGCCTGTTTCGCTATACTCTTGAGAATTTTTATGTCAATGTCTTTTGTGGGGTGAGGGATCGTTACGGTTCCCGGGCGTTCCGGATGCTGGAATTGGTGGTGGTCTCCTCTGATTCGTTTCAGGATCCACCCCTGTGCCTTGAGAATTTTGATGATCTCCTTCGAGCTGTAGCTTTTCCCCACGAGTCTCACCCTTTCTGTGGGCATTATAGCACGTGCAAATCGCACGTATCAAAGGCGATTTTGTAAAATGTACCCGGAATGCATCCAAAAGGAAAGCAAAAGAGACGCCCCGAGGCCGATGGGTAGGCCCGGGGGCGTTTTCGGAAGCTCAATGGGGTTTTTGGGCGGGGGCTCAAGCCTTCAGGCTCCCCGCTTCTCCCGGGGGAGCTGTTCCACCTCCCCATGGATGAACTCGTAATCCATAAAAGCCAGATCCTCCCGAGCGGTTTCCACCCTGTCCAGAGGCGTGGCCCGGGAAAAAAGATCCTTCGCCCGGGTAAGCATCATGAGGCTTCTTTTGTCCACTCCTTTTCCCGAGGGGTCTTCCAGGAGAAGGCTTCGGTAGGGGCTGCCGCAGAGCCGCTGGTTTGCCGGAAGAGGGTGGGTGTAGAGGGTGTATCCCCGGAGAATCAGATCTTCCGCCCGGTTGAATACTTCCAGGGGGGAGCCTTCGAGATATTCCGCGAAGTCGTACCGTTCGTGCACCTTGGGATTGTTCGTAAGAAGAAGCATGCTGTTCCGTCACCTCCGGCTTTGAAAAGGAGTGGGGCGAAGGAAGCACTTCCTTCGCCCCGGCAGGTGTGGTTGGAAAGAAAGGAGTTTTTCAGGGGCTATTCCGTAAAGACGGTCTGTTCCGAAATTTCCGTGGTAAGAGCCTTGAAGGCCCGTTCCAGAAGCTCCCGACGGACTTTCTTGTCCTCCTCGGGGCCTTTGGCGGGATCTCCCGTGGGGTGGGGAATGGCCACTCCCGGAACGATCCGGTTTGCTCCCACGGTGAGCATGATGGGAACGATGGTGGCGATTTCGACCACCGGAATGCCCGCAACCCGTTCGATTTCCCGTACCATCGATGCGCCGCATCGAGTGCAGGTTCCTCAGGTGGCGGTGAGGATCGCCGCATCCACCCCGGCTTCCTTCAGCTGTTCCCCGATTTCCCGGCCGAAGCGCTCCGCATGGGCCACGGCGGTTCCCGTTCCGGTGGTGCAGAAGACCTTGGAGTAGAGCTTGCCGTAGACTCCCTTTTTCTCCATTTCCCGCATCACGTCCAGGGGGAGCACCACGTCGGGGTCTTCGTTCGCCCAGACCCGGTCGTATCCTCCGTGAATGGATTCGTAGTTCGAGGCGTTCAGGTCTTCCAGCTCGCCGATGTCGTATACTCCGTAGCTTTCCGCCGAGGATACCCGGATCTTGTCGGGGTTTCCGAAGGGGACGATGCCTCCGGAGGTGCAGAGGGCGATGGTGGCCTTGGAAAGATCTTTTACCGGAGGAGCCGGAGGAATCTTGTTGAACACGGGCATTTCGTACTCCGTGGCAAAGGGTTCTCCCGCGATTTTCTGAAGCAGCATCCGGATTCCCCGAACCGCTCCGTTTTCCGCATGGAAGAAGTTCTTCCGGATGCCCCGGGAGAAATAGCTTTCCTCTTCCGCGGTGCCCAGGGCTTCTTTTTTGAGGAGTTTCAGACCGAAGGCCGCCATGAGAGGCAGGCTTGTGCGCATTCCCCGGGCGCTGTCCGCGGCCTTGAGGATGTAGCACTTTTCCCGGTACATCTCCACGCCGGGGTTCTCTTCGAACATTCCCGTAATTCCGGGAATGTCGAGCTCTTGGGTCACCCCTGCGGCGATGTCTCCGCAGGCCACGCCGTAACGTCCCGCGTTGAAGGCGGGCCCCGCTATCACAAGGTCCGGTTTCGCTTTTTCGATGAGCTCCAGGCAGGTTTTCCGAGCCTCTTCCAAATGCTCTCCGTAGTAGCTGTCGCCGCAGATGACGGTACCCACCACGGTGGCCTCATCTCCCAAAAGGTTATTCAGCTGGGCCGCGGGGCCCACCGCTTCGGGTCGGAACTCCGGGGGAACGTGGGCGGTATCCTCGCCTCCCATACCGGCAAAAAACTGGTTAATGTAACACACTACCCGATATGCCATAATGCTGCCTCCTCCCCTAGATCCATCTGCAGCCGATGCGGCTGAATCCCAGCTCGTTGGTGGAGCCGATCACCGATTGCAATTCCACGTACATGGAACCGTCCTTCCGAAGGCTTTCGTCGGCCCCTCCCGAAAGATGGGCGATGGCTTCGGGATGTCCCAGCACCCGCTCCATGGGAGGAACCTCGATCATCTCGTTCACGTTTCCCGTGGAGATGAAGGCGGTCATTTCGGGAGTGGCGTCCGCCAGGCCCTGGCTCTTGCCGTCGGTTCCCGCGGCTTCGTCGGAGATCACCACCGTGGGAATCCCCAGATCTTCCAGCTTTTTGGCGTTCATGCAGAGATCCGTATCGGGATTGCCGTAGCCCTCTTCGGAAACCACCGCTCCCCGGGCTCCCAGCTGGGCGGCGAGTTTGGCGTTGTACCAGGTGGCCCGCTCCTTCCCCGCCAGGGTGGTGGATTCGGGGGTCACGATGACCCCGAGGAAGTTGAGGTCCACCCCGTGCCGTCGGTAGAGTTCCGCCACCACGGGGTTGTTCACGTGGTGCCAGGTGGTATTTTTATCGCAGGCGGAGACGCAGTTTCCCGAAATAAGGGCGCCGTCCATAATTTCGTTGGGATGCACCAGGGCGGGAAGGGTCTGCTTTACGTCCGCTCCGTAGAGATAGGTGTCGTGGAGCAGTCCCTGGGTGATGCACATGAATATGTAGACGATTCCCGGAAGCTCCGGATGCGCCTTCTGAACCTCTCCCACCGAGGGAAGGTCGAAAACCTCCACCTTCTCCGCCGGGGTATCCTTGCACTCCCGGGCCAGGTGCAGAGCAAGCTTCAGCCCCGCCTCCCGAAGCGCCGCCTCGTACTCGTGCTGGTCCAGTCCCTCCCGGGGCTCCACCATAAGAACCACGTTCTGGGTCTCCGAAAAGGGGGTATACGCCGCTCCGGGACCGGACATATCCACGAATCCCTCCTGAAAGGCCACGATGGAACCGCAGATAAGCACCGCCGCACCTTCGAGAACCAGGGTCTTTCCCTCTCCCACCGTGCGGGGAGCCTGACCGAGAACGCCGGGAAATACTTCCCCCGGCCCTTCCAGTTTACAGCGGGGCTCCACCGCATCCTTCACGGGAATAATGCGTACGGATTCTCCCGGTCTCGCCAGCTCAAGAGAAGCCGAGGCAAAACGGGAATCTCCGGAAACCACGGCGAGAGCCTTCTCCCGATCTATTACCAGGGTGCGGTCCTTCACATGGGTGCGCTCTCCCCAGCAGACGTTTTCGATGGGGAGTTTGTGCAGTTCCAGGCGCATGGGATATCACCTTCCTTAGAAAGTATGAACTATGGGGTGCTTTTGAAGACCGAGAGCTGCATCGCTGCGGCATATTCCGGAGTGACGTAAGTCATGGCGTTGGTGCGGCGAAAGGTATATGGCGTGTGCTTCTGCGGTATGTCGAGAGTATGTTGAAGGAGAGTCGAAAAATTTTCCGCAGCCCCCTGTCTGATTCCAAGTATAGAGGCGGGGAAAGAGAAAAGCACTGTGCAGCAAAACAGGAATTGCCGGGTATAATGGGGGCTATATTAGGCAGTTGCATAGAGGAGAGGGGATGCGGTTATGCTGCAGCAGTGGGCGGAGCAGGTAGTGCGGGATGCCTCGGAGATCATCGGTCACGACGTGCTGATTACGGATCGGGAGGGGAGTATCGTAGCCTCCAGCGAGCCTTCCCGGGTGGGAACCCTGCACACGCCTTCCGTCAAGGTGCTCCGCACTCGGCAGACCCTCTATACCACCCCCGAGGAGGCCGCGGGAATGATCGGGGTCTATCCGGGCATAACCCTTCCCATCGAGCACGGGGGCCGGGTGGTGGGAAGCATTGCCATCGCGGGCCCTCCCGAAGAGGTGGGAAAGTTCGGAGAGCTCGTGCGCCGTCAGGCGGAGCTCTATCTCCGGGAAAAAACCCTGGCGGAATCCCGGGTGCTTCTGGAACGGGCGGTGGAGGAACTGGTGCAGGAGGTGGCGTTCTTTGATTCCGAGGAACACAGCGAGGAGGCCCTTCTCTACCGGGCCCGGGAACTCGGCTTCGATCTGGAGGGAACCCGGGTTGCCCTGGCGATGCAGCTCGTATCGCCGCTTCGGGAAATGGCGGGGGAGGAGCGGCTTTCTCTGCTGCTCCGGGAACGGGGGTTTTCCTTTCAAAGCCTTCGGGAAAGATTGGTGGGTCTGGTGGAGCGGATCTTTTCCCCCGCCTTCGCTCCCGGAGCCTTCTGCGGCAAGGAGCGGTTTCTTCTCTTCAAACCCTTTCTTGCCGAGCGGGAGGAACCCCTGGAATATGCCCGGCTTCTCCAGCAGTGCTCCTCTCTGGCGGAACTCTGCAGAGACAAGGACATCCCTCTTGCCATCGGGGTGGGCACTCCGGGACACGGTATAGGAAACCTCGCCCGGTCCAGCCGGGAGGCCCTCCGGGCCCTGCGGATCGCCGGAGGAAAGCCGGGAATTTTCGAATACCGCAAGCTCCTCCTGGAAGATCTGCTGAAAGGCATGCCTTCCAAAAGGCGTCAGGATTTCGTAAAACGCATTCTCGCCCCCCTGGAGGGGCGGGGGGATGCGGAGGAGCTTCGGGAAACCTTTCTTCTCTGGTGGAGCTATCCCAACCGCCCCGGAGAAGTGGCGAAGAAGATGCATCTTCACCGGAACACCGTATCCCTGCGGCTGGAAAAGCTTGGAAATCTGGTGGGGCTGGATTTGCGGGACTTCCGCCAGGGGGTGCTGCTCTATCTGGCGTATCTTGCGGCGGAAGAAGAGAGCCCGCGGTAAGGTGGAGGAACCTTTCCGGTGTGGGATTGAACGAAGCGGAAATATGCGAGAGAGCGGGGCGTAAGCCGGGTTCTGTCGTGCGCAGTCATTTATCTGGGATGCGATTTACACCGCACCTCGAGCGATCGTACCCGGGGGTCAGCGGGCCGCCTCATCCCCCCCTATTCGATCTTGCTCCGGACGGGGTTTGCCTAGCCCATGAGTCACCCCATGGCTGGTGAGCTCTTACCTCGCCTTTTCACCCTTACCCCGGCTCGGAGAGCCTGGGCGGTATGTTTCTGTGGCACTTTCCTTAGGCTTGCGCCCACTGGACGTTATCCAGCGTCCTGCCCTGTGGAGCCCGGACTTTCCTCCCCCCTCGCCAGGCGAAGGGAGCGACTGCGAGCCCCGCTCTCCGCGGAGCACAGTATACCGTATATGGCGGGGAGAATCCACGAATTTCGGAAAGAATTTTTCCCGAAAGCTCCGGAGAAAAGAAGCAGGAGGGAAGAGGGGAAAATATTTTTCGGGAAAGCGCCTTTTTTCTTTGCTTTTTTCCGGGCATAGCGGGTATAATAAAAAAGGTCATCTTTTTCCCGACTGCCATTTCGGAGAACTCTTCACAAATTCTCCGGAAAAACGGGAAAAAAAGAAAAAGTGGGGATTTTCAGATATTCCAAAAAAATTCTGCAAGGAGCGGGTTTTTCGTGAATCAGGCGGTAAAGAAATGCTGTATCTTCCGTCAGAAGCGTCGGAGTTTCCGGAAGGAGAGGGCTCTCTTCTTCGGAATTCCTTACCGTACCTGCATATTGCCGCAGCTTTTTTCCCTTTGTTCGTGTATCTACCCCGGGGCGTAAGCCCCGTTTTTTATTGCATGCAAAAAGGAGGCCCTTTCTTATGGAGTCTATTCTTGCCATCAATCCCGGTTCCACCAGTACCAAGATAGCCTGGTTCCAGGGGGAGCAGGAGTTTTGGAGAGAAACCCTCTCCCATGCCGCGGAAGATCTCGAACAGTATCTTTCCGTGGCGGATCAGTTTCCCTTCCGCATGCGGGAGGTGGAGCGCGTGGTCCGGGAGCGGGGGTACGATCTGGACAGCCTGGACTGTGTGGTGGGCCGGGGGGGCATCGTGGAGCCCATCGAAAGCGGCACCTATGCCGTGGGGGATCTTCTTCTGCGGCATCTGCAGCGGGGCAAGCCCTGGGAGCACGCTTCGAACCTCGGGGGGATCCTGGCCCGCTCCCTTGGAGAGCCCCGGAATATCCCCTTCTTCATCGTGGATCCCGTATCGGTGGACGAGCTGGATCCCGTGGCCCGCATCACGGGATTGCCCGAGCTTCCCAAGGGTTCCCTGGTGCACGCCCTCAACATCAAGGCCACCGCCCGCCGGGCCGCCAGGGATCTTGGCAAGCCCATGGAGGAATGCAACTTCGTGGTGGCTCATCTGGGAGGGGGCATCTCGGTCTGTGCCCACCGAAGGGGGCGCATCTGCGACGTGAACAATGCCAACGAAATGGGCTGTTTCTCCCCCGAACGAGCCGGGGGAGTTCCCGCGGGGGGGCTTGTGGAACTCTGCTTCCGGGAGGGGGCCTCCCTGGGGGAGGTGCGGACCTCTCTGGTTCGAAGAGGGGGGCTGGTGGGCTATCTCGGCACCAGCGATCTCCGGGAGGTGAAAAAGCGCATTTCCCTGGGAGATTCCAAGGCTCTTGAAGCTTACCGGGCCATGGCCTGGCAGGTGGCCCGGGATATCGGAGCCTATGCGGTGCCTCTGGAAGGAAAAATTCACGCCATCCTCCTTACGGGAGGCATGGCTCACGACGAAGAATTCTGCCGAAGCATCATTCAGAAGGTGCAGTGGATTGCCCCGGTGCTGCTCTATCCGGGGGAGGACGAAATGCGGGCCCTTGCGGAGGGCGCTCTCCGGGTTCTCCGGGGAGAAGAGAAGGCGAAGCAATACGAAGATCAGATTGCATGGGAGGAATAGACGTGGGTTTTGCATCCCTGGATTTTCTTCTGGATCGTTCCCGCCGGGAGGGAGCCCCCAAGAGGCTCGCCCTGGCCTGTGCCAACGATGACGATGTGCTGATAGCTCTTGAAGAGGCCCGAAACCGGGGGCTGGTGGAGGGCATTCTGGTGGGGGATGGTGCCAAGATAGAAGCCTGCGCCGCCATGATCGGGGTGGATCTTTCCCCCTATCGGCTGGAGCACGCCCCTTCGGATGCCGCAGCTGCGGAGAGGGCGGTGCGCCTGGTTTCCTCGGGAGAGGCGGACCTCCTCATGAAGGGCATGGTGAAGACCGCAGTGCTTCTCAAAGCGGTGCTCAACAAGGAATGGGGCCTTCGGGGAAGTTCCATGCTCAGCCATCTCTTTCTCGTGGAAGTTCCCGGCATGAAGCGGGTCTTCGGCGTTACCGACGGAGGCATCAACATGTATCCGGACCTCAAGGGAAAGGCCACCATCCTCGAAAACGCCGTAGGGTGCTACCACAAGCTGGGAGATTCCTGCCCCAAGGTGGCGGCCCTGGCGGCGGTGGAGGTGGTGAACCCGGACATGCCCGCCACTCTCGATGCGGCGGCCCTGGCTCAGATGAACCGGCGAGGACAGATCAAGGGATGCCTGGTGGACGGTCCCCTGGCGCTGGATAACGCCGTAAGCCCCGAATCCGCCCGGCACAAGGGAATAGCCGGAGAGGTGCCGGGATATGCGGATATTCTTCTCGCTCCCAACATCGAAGCCTGCAACCTCTTTGCCAAGGCCATGTTCCACTATGCCGGGGCGGTGGGAGCGGGAACCATTCTCGGAGCCCGGAAGCCCCTGGTGCTTACCAGCCGCACGGACTCCGCCCGGACAAAGCTTCTCTCCATAGCCCTCGGGGCGGCTCTCTCGGAATAACCGAAGCGGATGCCCCGGTTTTGTCGCGGCCTTCCATGCGAAGGAGCGGACCTTTTCGGCCGAACGCGAGGACATATGACCTCCGGAAGGTTCCGGCACGAAAAAGCGATTTCGGTTGCGGCGCCCCGCCAGAGGGGAGCTTTTCGCTAGCTTTTTCTCCTTTCCGGTTGTATAGTGTACGTGGTGCAAATGACATGCGGTATCTTTCACAAGCTCAAGGAGGTTTTTATTGATGGAACAGATTCGTACCCTGACACAGTTGCTGGAATACGCTCAGAAGGTTGGTCCCCGGAAGATCAGCGTGGCTCTCGCGGAGGATGCAGAGGTTCTCGAAGCGGTGGAAAACGCCCGAAAGAACCGTATCGCCGACGCCTTTCTGGTGGGAAACGCCACCAAGCTCAAGGCGGTGGCGGAAGAGATCGGAGTGGATCTCGGCAACTACGAAGTGGTGGACGAGCAGGGGGGCGAAGCTGCCACGGCTCTCACCGCGGTGAAACTCGTTTCCGAGGGCAAGGCGGATATCTACATGAAGGGTATGATCAAAACCGCCAACTTCCTCCGGGGGCTTCTCAACAAGGAAGTGGGGCTTCGCTCGGGCTCCCTGGTATCTCACACCTACTTCCACGAAATCGACGACCGGATTCTTTTCATCTGCGATCCCGCCTTCAACATGTATCCGGATCTCAACGACAAGGTGAAGATCGTCAATAACACGGTGCAGCTCGCCCATGCCTTCGGCGTGACCTGCCCCAAGGTGGCCGCCCTGGCGGCGGTGGAAGTGGTGAACCCGGATATGCCCGCCACTCTGGAGGCTGCCGCCATCTCCCAGATGAGCCGCCGGGGACAGATCAAGGGATGTGTGGTGGATGGTCCCTTTGCGCTGGATAACGCCATCAGCGAAGAGTCCGCCAAGCACAAGGGCGTTACCGGAGAAGTGGCGGGAAGGGCGGACATTCTTCTGGTGCCGAACATCGACGCGGGGAATATGCTTGCCAAAGCCATGGTCTACTTCGCCAAGCTCAAAACCGCAGGCCTGGTGCTCGGCGCCAAGGCTCCGGTAATCCTCACCAGCCGCTCGGACTCCGCGGAGACCAAGCTCTACTCCATCGCCTCCGCCGTAGCCCTGGCAGCCCATCTGGGCAAGTAGCCGGATTCTCCTGGTTTACCTCGGGACCGCCCTCGGGCGGTCCTTTTTTCCCCTCTTCTCCGGAAATTCAAGGTTTTGTTATCGGAACTGCCCGAAAGGTTTTTGTGATAAAGCTGAAGGAGGACTTTCATGGATTCCCATACCATTCTTGCGGTCAATCCCGGATCCACCAGCACCAAAATCGCGGTCTTCCGGGATAACGACGAGATCATGACCGACACCCAGCGGTACGACACCTCGGTGATTCAGCAGTTCAAGGGCATCATGGATCAGGAGGATTTCCGGTACGAGGAAATTCTCAAGGCCCTCCGGGCTCATCATATCTCCCTGGATGACCTGGATTGCGTGGTGGGCCGGGGAGGGCTTCTCAGGCCCATTCCCGGAGGCACCTACGCCGTGGGGGTGGCCATGCTGGACGATCTGCGGAGCTGCCGCTACGGAGCTCATGCGAGCAATCTCGGAGCTCCCCTGGCGCTTCGTCTCGGCGGGGGCAAGCCCGCCTACATCGTGGATCCCGTGGTGGTGGACGAAATGGTTCCCGAAGCGCGTCTTTCAGGGCATCCGGACATTCCCCGGATCTCCATTTTTCACGCCCTCAATCAGAAGGCCGTGGGATATCGGGCCGCCCGGGAGGTGGGCATTCCTTACGAAGAGGCCCATTTTGTCATCGCCCACATGGGGGGCGGCATCTCCGTGGGGGCCCACCACAAGGGACGGGTGGTGGACGTGAACAACGCCCTGGACGGAGACGGCCCCTTCTCTCCCGAACGGGCGGGGTCTCTCCCCTCGGGAGAGCTTGCAAAGCTCTGCTTCAGCGGCACCTGCACCTATGAGGAGCTTCGGAAAAAGCTCGTGGGTCAGGGGGGCATGGTGGCCCATCTCGGCACCAACGACCTCCGGGAGGCAGGAAAGCGCGTGGCCCAAGGAGATGCTGGGGCGGAGCTCGTGGTGGATGCCATGGCCTATCAGGTGGCCAAGGAGATCGGCTCTCGGGCGGTGGCCCTGGAGGGGCACATGGATGCCATTATTCTTACGGGAGGCCTCGCCTACGGTGAGGACTTCGTGCGGCGCATCCGCCGCCGCATCGACTGGATGGGAAAGGTTCTCGTCTATCCCGGAGAGGATGAAATGCGGGCCCTCGCCGAGGGAGGTCTGCGGGTTCTCCGGGGAGAGGAAGAGCCCCGGAGCTACGAAGGTTAGATCATGAGAATAGCCCTTCTCGAACCTCTCGGAGTGGATGCGGCCACCCTTGAAAACCTTCTGGAGCCCCTCCGGAAGCGGGGGCACCAAGTGGAAAGCTGGAATGTTGCTCCCGGGGATACCGGAGAAATTCTCCGGCGTGCCCGGGGAGCCCGGGCTCTCATTATCGCCAATATGTCCTTCCCCGAGGAGGTTATCCGGGAGCTTCCGGATCTGGAAATGCTTTCTGTGGCCTTTACCGGGGTGGATCACGTGGGGCTGGGAGCCTGCAAAGACCGACATATCCGAGTCTGCAACGCTGCGGGATACGCCACGGAAGCCACCGCGGAGATGGCCCTGCTGCTCATATTAGGTTCCCTGCGCCTTGCAGGGGCATGCCACCATGCGGTGCTGCAGGGGCAAACCCGGCAGGGCCTTCTGGGGAGGGAACTCACCGGAAAGACCGTGGGCATTCTCGGTACCGGAGCCATCGGGCTCCGGCTGGCGGAGCTGCTCCTTCCCTTCGGCTGCACCCTTCTCGGCTATAGCCGCAGCGAGCACCTTCACGCCCGGGAGCTCGGCATTACCTACGTACCTCTGGAAAAACTCCTTCGGGAAAGCTCCGTAGTTTCCGTGCATCTTCCCCTTACGGAAGAAACCCGGGGGCTTCTGGGGGAGAAGGAAATCGCCCTCATGAAGCCCGAGGCGGTGCTGGTGAACGCCGCCCGGGGCCCCGTGGTGGATTCCCGGGCCCTGGCGAGGGCTCTGGAGGAGGGGCGCCTGGGGGCGGCGGGAATCGATGTCTTCGAAACGGAGCCCCCCATAGATGCAGGCCATCCTCTTCTTCGGGCTCCCCGGGTCTTTCTGGCCCCCCACGTGGGATTCTTCACCCGAGAGGCTCTGGCGAGCCGGGCCCGGATGGTGGTGGAAAATATTCTCGCCTGGGAGGACGGCATTCCCCGCAACGTGATTCTCTAGGCGTGGAAACGCACGTTTCCGTACAACCGAACCCCCCGGCCCGGATCCATGCGTGTCGATTTTTGAGATTTCCTGAGGTTGTCTTTTCGCGTTTCTTCATGCATGGCGGGATTTTTCCGGACATGTCCGCCCTCTGCAATGCCGGAGCATTCCGGTGACATGGTTGTTACAAAGAGGAGGTTTTCCGAAGAGGAAAACCTCCTCTTTTGGTGTATTATTTCCCTATGCCTTTCTCTCTTCTTCGCTCCTGGGCGAAGGGGCGGGAAAGCTCGTAAAACCTTCGAAGGGTTTTCACGAGCCTTTCGAATTCTTCACAACTCTTTGGGAGGTGACAGTCATGGCACAGTACACCATGGGGCATAGACGGCACGGAGGAAAAAGAACGTGTTTCCGGATGGTTATTCTTGGAATTCTCGTTTGGGGAAGCCTTTCCCTTCCGGGGGGAGAAGGAAATGCGGCTCCCCAGAGGATATCCCTCGCCACGGGGGATGTGCTGATTCTCGGAGAACTTCAGGGCAACCCCCTTCAACCCTCGGCGAATCTCTTCCGGCGCTCCGGGCTTCCTTCCATGGGAAATCCTCAGGGAGCATCCTCTGGGGGGCTTCCCGGCTTTTCCGCGGCATCTCCTCCGGCATCTTCTGGATTGCCCGCCTTCGGCGGTGGGGGAACTGCTCCCGTCCAGCCCGGAGGGGCTCCCGTATCCACCAATCCTCTGGTTCCCCCCGCTCAGCCCGGAGGGGGCGCCCAAACGCTTCCCCTCATGGGATGGAAGCAGTACAACCTCACTCAGGCTTTCGGATACGACCGCACCATTACGGGATCCCTCGAATATCCCTCTTCCTGGCAGGCGAACCTGGACGTGTACAACCGGATGGTGGAGTTTTCGGATCCCCGGGGAACCGGGTTCTCCTGCACGGTGCTTCCCGGCATTATCGGGCAGTTCATGGCTGCCCAGGATCTGGCGGGGCAGCTTCTTTCGGTGCTGCAGCAATCCATGCCCAACCTCCAGATACTGCAGCAGCAGTTCAATGAAGATCCCACGGCGGCTCAATCCGGCATGATGGTAACCAAGGGACGGGTGATTCTCTCGGGGTATCTCGGCAATCTTCCCGTACAGGGTATGCTCATGACCTACGCCATGGCGGTGCCGGGTTCTCTCTTCGGTGCCGGGGCGGCGGTGCTCTGCCTTGCGCCGCATCAGCAGTTTCCCCAGGCGGTGCAGGAGTATTTCAACCGCATCATAGCCTCCTACGAAAAATCTCTGGGCATGGCCCGGTTCGGCGCGGGGACCGAGCAGGGGCTTTCCCAGGCGCTTCAGTCCGTTCTGGGGCAGCAGTAGCGCGAAAGATTTTCTCGGAAAGACCATGAAGAGCCTTTGGTTTTTTCGTCCCTTTGCCGATCCTCTTCCCCCTCTTCGGAGGGTCGTGCTTGGCGGGATACGTCTCCTTCTCCTTCTGGGGCTCTCCCTGGGTCTCTCTCTTTCCGTTTCGGGGGAAGAAAAGCCCTTCGAGACTTTTCGGAAAGGCCTTCTCCGGGAGCTTTCGGAAGAGTTCGCCTCTCTGGAAGCCCTCTTCTGGCGGGGAGAATACGGGGAGGTTCTCGAAAGGGCCCCCGGCCTGCCCCCTCGGGCTGCGGGGTCTTCCCCGGCCCTCGCTCTTGCCCGGGGATATCGAAGCCTTCTCGAATCGCAGGTGGCATCCCGGCGGGGTTTTGACGAAGAGGCCCTTGGAAAGGCCCTGGAGGCCCGGAGCTTCTTCGAAAAAACCGCCTCTTCCGACGAGGAACTTCTCGCTCTGGAGGTCATTCTCCGAAGCCTCCACGCCCTGGGGCTTGAGCACGAGCGCCGGGTTCTGGAGGAGGAGCTCGCCGCATCTTTCGAGGCCTTTCCCGGGGAGTACGCCGCCTCGCTGCTTCTCCTGCACCGGGGAATCCGGGCCTTCGAAGCCCGGAACTGCTCCGAGGCCCGGCAACTCTGGAGAGCCTGCGCCGAGGAATCCCGCAATCTGGACAATCCGGAAATTCATGGCCTCGCCCTCAAACACGCCGCCCGGTGTGCCTGGCTGGAAGGCCGGGGAGCCTCCGCCCTGGAGGAGTACGCCGAAGCTCTGGAGTTCGCCCGGCATCGGGGCTCTCCCTGGCTGGAATGCGTGATCGCCCTGGAGTATGCCGAGGTACTGGTGCGTTTTCGGGGGGACTATGCCGAGGCGGAGGCTCTTCTTCTCGGAGCGCTGAACTTTGCGGAGCGCCTGAAGCTCGGATCCCCCCTTCTCTGGATATGCAACAACCTGGGAGCCCTCTATCTGGATATCGGCAGCTTCTCCCGGGGAGAGGAAATTCTCGAAAAGGCCCGCATTCTGGAACGGCGGCCGGGAATTCCCCGGGATGTGGGGCTTCTCGTCAACCTCGGATCCGCCGCCCTGGGGGTGGGGGATTTTCACAAAAGCCGGGAATACTGGCTCGAAGCCCGAAAGCTCGCCCTGGAAAAAGGAGAGGAGGATGCCCTTCCGGGAATCGCCCTCAATGTGGGAATTCTCGCGGCAAAGCAGGGGGCCTATGCCGAGGCGGGAGATCTCTTTGCCGAGGCCCTGGCGGGATTTCACGCCCTGGGAGCGGAGCGGGATGCCGCGGGGGTTATGCTGCAGCTCGGAGGGCTTCTCATAACTCTGGGAGAACCCCGGCAGGCCCGGGAGGCCCTGGGAGAGGCCAAGCGAGCCTACGCCTCCCTGAAAGATGCCTCGGGTTCCGCCTACGTGCAGCTTCAGGAGGGAAAGCTCGCCCTTCTCGAAAAAAATTTTTCCCGGGGAGGCCGGATTTTTGAGGATCTCCTTCAAAGAGCGGTGGCTCTGGGATCTCCGGAGCTCCGGCTCGGAGCCCTGGAGGGGCTCGGGCTCTCCCGCCTGGGGGAGCGAAACTTTTCCAAGGCTCTGCAGGCCCTGGAAGAAGGAGTGGCCCTCCTCGAAGAGGAGCGCCGGGGGTACGCCTTCGTGGATCGCCGGGTGGCCTATCTGGATTATGCCGCCTCGCTGTACGAACTGCTTTTCGAAACCCGGCTGGATCTTCAGGATCTTCCCGGAGCCCTGGAAGTTCTGGAGCATCTCAAGGCCCGGTCCTTTCTCGACCTCATGAACCCCCGGGAAATCACTCTCCATCCCCGGGGGGAGATGCTTCTCCGGGCTCTGGAGGCCCTGGAAGTCGAAAGAGGGCTCCTGGAAAAACGGCGGGCCTATCTGCTGAAAAAAGAACTTTCTCCGGAAAACCCCGAGGCCGGCGGAAATGCCGAAATACAAGCCCTTGGAGAGGCCCTGGAGAGAAATCGGGAAAAGGCGGTGCTCTTGGAAAAAGAGCTTGCCGGGATCTCTCCCCAAATCGCCGCCCTGGCTCCCGGAGCTCCGAAAACCCCCGAAGAGATCCGGGAAAGCCTTCCGGAAAACTGCACCTTTCTTCATTACTACTATTCCCCCCGCCGGGGTGGGGTTCTTCTGGTGCGCCGGGATTCTCTGCGCTGGATCCCTCTGGAAGGAACCTCGGAGAGCCTGAAAAACCGCATTCTCTCGGTGATTCCCTTTCTTTCGGATGCCGACGCTCCCATACCCCGGGAGGAGCTTCGGGAGCTCCATGCGGTGCTCATGGGGCCCCTGGAGGAATTTCTGCCCCAGGGGGATTTGGTGGTGGTGATACCCCACGGCGCCCTGGGATATCTTCCTCTGGAAACCCTTCTCCGGGGGGATAGCTATCTGGTAGAGACGTATACCCTTTCCTATGCTCCCTCGCTCTCCACATCCCTGGCCCTCCTCGAAGCCCGGAAAGGAACGGGGGCCTTTCCCCGGTCCGCTCTCTTTGCGGGCAATCCCGCCTATCCGGACCCGTCTCTTTCCCCGCTTCCCGCGGCGGAGGAAGAGGCCCGGCTTATGGGGCAATTTTTCCCCCGCTCCCTGGTGCTTACGGGAGGAAAGGCCACCGAAACCGCCATAAAGAGAGAAGCCCCCTTCTGGGAGCTTCTCCACTGGGCCACTCACGCCCGGGCGGATTCCGAGGCTTCCCTGAAGGGCGAAATTCTCTTCGCTCCCGATGAGAACAACGACGGATCTCTTCGGGCCTGGGAAATTTTCTCCATGACCTTTCAGGCGGATTGCGTGATTCTGAGCGCCTGCGAAACCGGCCTGGGAAAGCTCAGCCCCCAGGAGGGGCTCCTCGGATTCGTGCGCTCCTTCGTGGCTGCGGGGGTTCCCTCTCTGGTGGCGAGTCTCTGGAGCGTGTACGATCTTTCCACCCGGGATTTCTTTCTCGCCTTTTATACCTACTGGAAAGGAGGCGCATCCAAGGCCGAAGCCCTGCAGAAGGCGAAAATCCGCCTTCGCACAACCTACGAACACCCCGCCTTCTGGGCTCCCTTTATTCTCTACGGCTGGTAATGCGGGGCGCACGCGCTCCGGAGCGGCATATTCCGCAACTCGGACAGGCATGTGGATCTGCCTTTATTCTTGGCAATAGGAGGTGTGTATCATGAAAAAGTGTGCGGCTTTGCTGGGAGGCATTCTTGTGATACTCTGGGGCATTCCTTCGCTCTCCGGAGCGGCGGTGCCTCTGGTGCCGGACTTCCCCGGCTGGGAGCGGGAAATCCCCGAGGGGGATCACCTGGCTCAGCTCAGCCTTCCCGGAGAGGAGGGAAAGACCAAGGCGGCGTTCTTTCTCTCCCACATGGAGTATCCCAACGAGGAGGAGGCCGGGGCCTTCGAGGAAACCCTCAGGGAAGCTCCTCTGGGAGAGGGAAACATTAAAATCTTGGACGTACAGCAGGATACCTTTCGGAATCGTTCGTGGATAGTTCATCATCTTCTCGGGGAAATTCCCGGAGCGGAGGGAGAAGATCCCGAGGTTTTCGAGGTTCAGAAATTCTTTTCCCGGGAAGGAAAGGATATCTATTCCTTCGAGTTCATCACCTACCCCAAGTACTTCGAGGATCTTCGTCTCCATTTTGCCGAGTGCATGGCGCTGATCTCCTTCGAAGAGGAGGAAAAAGCCCCCGGAGCTCCCGCTCAGACGGTGTCGGAAATTCCCACCGCCTCGGAGGAGGATGATGAATTCGTGGGCAAGCTGACCTCTAAAAAACCTTCTTCCGAGGTGCCCAAAATGCCCGCTCAGGAGCCATCTCCGGTTTCCCAGGCTCCTCTCGGTCTTCCCCCCCAGCCAGCGGTTCAGACTCCTCCGGTGCTTCCCGCCGCTCCCGCTCAGGGGCTTCCGGCGGCTTCCCCCGGAACGTCTTCCATTCTGCCGCCCGCTTCTCCCGCGGCTCCCGCTCCGGCCTCTCCCATGGTGCCCCAGGGCTTCGGCGCCGCGGTGCCCCCTCCGGCGACTCCTTCCCGGCTCGATCTGGAGATCTCTCCCGGCCCCGAATGGACTCCCACCCCGCCTCTGGATCCCTCCATATCCCAGTACTATCTCCTCGCCCAGCAGGGAATCAACATGGCGGAGATGATGGTCTTCGAAGAGGATTTCGATGCTCCCACCACGCTCCAGAACTATGCCCAGATCATCCTGAGCCAGGCTCCCCAGCTTTTCGCCGGCTACGGAGTGGGGCAGAACTGGGATACGGTCATCAACGGGGTTTCCATGAAGGTGCACGAGTTTTTCTTTAGTGCCCAGGGAAATCCCAACCGCCTCATCGGCCGGGCCTACATCTTTCTCGGAGGCCCCCAGCGGGGATACGTGGTGCTCTTCGATACCACCGACCAGAGCTATCCCTATCTGGCTCCGAAATTCGATGCGGTCATGCGGACCCTGAACCTTCCCTCCGGAACCCCCGCCCCCTCCCTGGGACAGCCTTCCCAGCCCCTGCCCGGAACCGGAGGGCTTCCCTCCTTCGGAGCTTCTTCGGACCCCGGAACATATCAGGATCCCGCCAAGGGGCTCCGGGTACCTCTTCCCTCGGGGGCGAGGCTTACGGAACAGCTTCCCCAGGGAGGACGCTACGCCCTGGCGGATGGAGTGGAGCTGGTGCTCCTCAACCTCGGCTCTTCCCAGGAGATGGAAAGCCTGGCGGCCCAGGTGGCCCAGGGAAAGACCTTTCAGGGAGAATCCCTCGTTCAGGCCCGGGGAACCTCGGGACAGGCGGGGCTCTACGCCTCGGTGCATCCTCAGACCTCGGTTCCCTACGCCACCCTGGTGGCCCGGTATCCCCAGGCATCCCTCCTGATGATCCTCACCCTTCCCCGGGAGAACTACCAGAGGGCGGGAGTCTGGATGCTTCCCTTTCTCGAATCCGTCTCTCTGGGAAGATAGCCCATAGGGAAAGGCGGGGCGCTCCGGCCCCGTGCCGCCGCGATACTTCGAAGTGCCGGTCCGGAGCCCTCCGCCGCAAGGCCCAAGAGGACTTCTCCGTTAGAAAAGGTTCCAAACTCCATGAGGGGCGGGTTTGCGGTTCTTGCGCACCACGCCCCTCTCTTTTTGTACTATAATAGAGAGGATATTCCGTACATAAAACGTACCTAGCCATACGACAGCCATAAGGAGGAAGAACATCTATGCAGTCCATGAACAACCGCAGACGTAAAGGCTTTACCCTGGTGGAAATCATGGTGGTGGTGGTCATCATCGGCCTTCTCGCCGCCCTTGTCATGCCCCGCATCATGGGGCAGAGCGACCAGGCCCGGCGTACCGCCGCATCCGTGCAGATCCGGGAGCTGGAACAGACCCTGGATCTCTACTACCTGGATAACGGCTTCTATCCCACCACGGAGCAGGGCATCGAGGCGCTTCTCAAAAAACCCGACACCGCTCCGGAGCCCACCAACTACCGTGCCGGGGGCTATCTCCGGAAAATGCCCGTGGATCCCTGGGGGCGCCCCTACGAATACCGCTGCCCCGGCGAACACGGAGACTTCGACCTCTTCTCCTTCGGCCCCGACGGCCGCGAAAGCGGAGAGGGCAAAAACGCGGATATCGTGAACTGGCAGGAGTAGGGCCCTGAAACGGCCTTTCCCCCGCCGGGGATTCACCCTGGTGGAGCTCGTTCTCGTGGTGGCCCTTCTGGGGCTTCTCGCCACCCTGGGAATATCCCGGATGCAGTTCTTTACCCCTCCTCCCGAGGGGGCTTTGCAGAAAGCTCTGCTCCATGCCCAGGGGGAGGCCCGGAAAACCCTTCGCCCTCACCGCATCCGGGTGGAGGAGGGAGCCCTGGTGCTGGAGAGCTCCACGGGGCTGCTCTGGGAGCCCCGGAGCTTTCCCTGGAAAATCCCCCGCCCCTGGGCCCTGAAAGAAACTGCCTGCTACGCCTACCCCGACGGCAGCTTTTCTCCGGCGACTTTCGTCTTCGGGACCGAGGGCGCCGTGGTTACCTTCTTCGTGGCCGTCACCGGCCAGGTGGTGACGGGAAACTGAAGAAAAATCGGGTCGGAAATGAGTTTCCGGGGGCGGGCCTTTCGTGTCCGCCCCGAGCCGTCTCCTCGGTCATTGACACTCCGGCGTGATGCCGTACAATAAACCCGGAGGCCATCTTTACGGAGGAAATCTCATGCCCGCACCCTTGACGATCCGTTTCGACGACTCTCTGATGCAAAAACTTTTTCATGAAATCCTTCGTTTTCATGCTCCATGCGGTGCTTCCGGAAATGCTGCCGCCTTCGCATAGAAAAGGCCGCAATGCTTTTTGTGTCGTCCTTCCGGAATAGGGCGAATTTTTTGAAATGCCGCCTTGGGAATGCCTCGGGGGCTTTCGGAAAGACCAAAACAAGGGCAAAACGAAAAATTTTCGAAAAAGATTTTTCCCGGAGGGAGCGAAAAAAGAGGGTTTTTCGGAAAAACTCGTGGGAAATCCGCACTAAAAGGGGTTGATCCCCCCTATCCAAAGGGGTATAATCCTTTCCGAGTGGTGTTATGATGAAAATGTGGAAAAATGGGCTTATGAAATACGGAACAATTCTGGGGGGGTGGTGTGTGACGTAGGGCAATTTTTCGCGGCTATGGTGTCTTTGTAGATTATTCTAATTGTGGAAGGAGTGGTAGTACGTGAGCAGAAAATACTCTGTTCTTTTTGTGGCGTTAGCCCTTGTGGCCGCCATGGCGGCAGGAGCATGGGCAACGAGTATTCCCAGTTTCTCCGGAGCGGA
>NPIF01001519.1_pt3 | contig 58142 bp, 51 predicted proteins | sample 8637461 | NCBI WGS metagenome assembly NPIF01 (sample SAMN07420641, study PRJNA396082) | bioreactor metagenome | isolation source: sample BR12 brine-fed electro-methanogenic bioreactor BR | place: Japan: Kochi | collected 2016-12-09 | reverse complement strand
CACCAGATTTGACAATAACTCGTAGATCCATGGCTCATCATCTATCAGCACCATTGTCTGTCCTCTCATCCAGTCCCACACAATCTCCTGTAGCTCCTGAGGTAGTCGATTAATGTCGGCAGCACGAACCAGAGCATCTTCAGCCACCTGAAGATCAGACAGTAGCGATAGTTTGTGAGCCATGTGGTCAGGTTGAGACAGAGTTTTACTACATTCTGAGGCTGATTCACTTTTAGTTGAGCTTCCTCTCGCTTTCAGGCGATCCTCAATTGCTTCGGAATGCTCTCCGGTTTCGATAGCGGTGGAGGTAGCGACTGATCGGCGTATTTGATCCAGGGTGACATTGGGTTTGGCTCCCTTTGGACGACGTGGCATTGGTATCTCCTCTGCTAGCTTCACAGCATTGTCGTTGTGCGAGCTGCTCTCAAATCTTACAAACCAAGATACATTTTGAAGGCAGAGATGGGAAGAACGTGAAAAAGCTGCAAGACCAAGCAAAGGCAAAACCTTGGTGCGCACCTTGGTGCACTTTTGCTTTTTGGTGGTTTTTTGATCAATCTAGAGCGGTTTAAATTACGTAACTGATTGATTTAATTGGTGCCCCAGGCAGGACTCTAACCTGCGACCTGCCCCTTAGGAGGGGGCTGCTCTATACAACTGAGCTACTGAGGCATTTCAAGGCTGTGGATTCTACCGCCAGCAGTCCAAATTTTCTAGGCTTTACCCAGCCTGCGTTGACCTTCGTAGCGACCCTTGTCACCTTTCTGGTCATAAATGGAGTTGCCTTGGGCATGCCCCTGCAGTAATGCCAGCAGTTGGTCAGTATTTTGTTTACTGCGTACCAACGTCTGCTCGTTGCGCTGATTTAGCACGCGTACCTGTTCCAGTGACTGTTCCAGGCGCTGCCATGCCTGCTCCAGCAGTTCGCTGGCGGGTGCTGGCAGGGTACGGATGAAGACAATGACAGCATCGCGGTTGGTTTCAACCTGAAGCTTTGTCAGCAGACCATTGCGCTCACGAATGTTGCGATCAAGTCCCAGCAGGCATTCCTGTTTCTGCTGGTTGCTTTGTTTGAGCTGTTCAAGATCGCGTGTCTCAAGCGCAGTGAGTTCTGTGTCGAGCAGTGTCTGCAGCTGTGACAATATTGCAGTGCCTTGGTCGATCAGGGCGCCAAGCTGGATACTGATGTCCTTGACGGGCTGGTCAGTCATCAGTTATCAGCCGAGTAAACTGTCAAGCTGCAGCATACGGTCGGCGATACGCTCATTATCGATCTTGTAGGAGCCATCTTCGATGGCTGCCTTGATCTGAGCGACACGGTCGCTGTCCACATCTGCGTTTCCGCTGTTTTCGCCCACAGAGCGCTGCAGCGCTTGCGCTGTATCACTGATACGTACAGTGTCGTCGCTCCGAGCAGGTGTATTGTCGGCAGGCTTGTTTCCGGTGTTGTTGCCGGTGGCCTGGGTCTGCTGCTCACTGACTTTACCTCGGTTGCCTGCCGACTGGGCGGGAGACAGGCCGGGAAAATCGATAGCCATTTTAAATTACCTCGCAATCAGTTCTATGCAAGGGTATCGGTCGCCCTGAGTAAAACTTTAAGGTTTTTTACATTAGTGAACTAATCGGCAGTATAGCGGAACAGGCCAGCGGCTGCTAACCGGTGATCATGGAACACGAACCAAACCGCCGCCTTCTACACGTGCACGGATTTGTCGCTCTGAGCGATTGTTGATGACATCGATTATGTCGCCAATACGTCCGTCTTCGAGAGCAGTCCCTTCGGTACGGATGACAGCGCCGCCTCGGGATGCCTCGATTATCACCGGATCGCCTCGGCTGACAGCGTTTGCCTGGGTCAGCATGCGGGGGGTGATGGGAGTGTCGGCGCTGATACTGATGCGGGCCTGACTTCCGACGATATCCTGCTGACGGTAAAAATAATCACCTGACAAACTGGCAATATCGCGCTCCCGCAGCTGCAATTTCCCGGCGCTTATACGGCTGCCTTTGACGATTGGCGTTGCAGCGACCACAATCGCTTTATACTGCTTAACTCGGCCGGTGACAAAAAGGCTCCAGCGTGGTGTGCTGCAACTGGCTTTTGCGGTGATGCGCTCACCACTGTGGAAAGGCAGTGTTACATGAACGGGAGCTTCACAGGGTGCGAGTTGCAGGTGCTGATTGACCGGGTTCAGGCTGACCTCGACCCGGCTGTCTGGTACTTTAGACAACAAGTGTTGTTTAATGGCTTCAGTCACCTGCAAGTTGATCCGTGCTGCGGTATCATCTGCATAGGCCGAAAAAGGCAGCATCAGGATGCAGACTATGGCAAAAACAGTGGCAACTGGTGTTAAATTGATATTATTCACGCGGGTGTCCTGGCTTTCGAAGCCGGGCGAAACTCATTGTTAGCGACCTCGGGGTTGGTTAAATCATGTCAGGGATCCTGGATACTGTAAACCTGCGCACGCAGATGGTCGGTCAGAACCGTCTTGAACTGTTGCTTTTCGGGCTGGAAACCAATCAGCGCTACGGCATTAACGTATTCAAGGTACGAGAAGTGCTGCAGTGTCCGGATCTGACTGAAGTGCCGCGCCAGACCAGTGCAATCAAGGGGATGGCGCATATCCGCGGCGAAACCATCCCGGTACTTGATCTGTCTGAAGCGATTGGTCGCAGGCCGATCCCGGAAGAAGATCTGCCCAAAACCTTCCTGATTGTGGCCGAGTATAACCGCCGTACGCTTGCCTTCATGGTGCGCAAGGTTGACCGTATCCTGAATACTCAGTGGGACCAGATCATGGCCCCGCCGAAAGAGATCGGTAACGAGAATTACCTGACGGCTGTTTTCGAGTACGAAGGCAAGCTGGTTGAGATTCTGGATGTAGAACAGATCCTCGCGGACCTGTACCCGATGTCCACTGATGTCAGCGATGAAGTAGCGACTCAGGATGATCGCGCCCGCGCACGCCAGCGCCACGTTCTGATCGTCGATGACTCGGCCGTGGCGCGCAATCAGATGCAGCGCAGCCTGGAAGACCTTGGCGTGAAAGTTTCGATTGCCAACAATGGGCGTCAGGCGCTTGATCTGTTGAAAGGGTTGGTCGAAAAAGGGGTGGATGTTGAAAGCTTTTTCCTGATGGTGATTTCTGATATCGAAATGCCTGAAATGGACGGCTACACCCTGACTTCTATGATCCGTGAAGACCAGCGTATGTCTAAACTGCATGTGGTGCTGCACACTTCACTGAGCGGCGGTTTCAATGTATCGATGGTGAAAAAGGTAGGGGCCGACGGATTCCTGGCCAAATTCAACCCGAACGATCTGGCCGGAGTGGTAGTCAACCGTATCCGTCAGGTCGAACAAGGCTGACGGGGAGCGTCTCCGGGTGAGCAGCAGCTTTAGTATTACACCAGCGGAATTCCGTGAGTTCAGCAGCTTTCTTGAAAAAAGCTGCGGCATTCTGCTGGCTGAACACAAGCAGTACCTGGTCCAAAGCCGCTTGGGCAAGATCATGCAGCAGCAAGGCTGTTCAAGCCTCAGTGAGCTGGTGGCACGTCTTGGCAGAGCGGGTGGCAACAGCCTGAAAGAACAGGTAATCGACGCCATGACCACCAACGAAACCCTCTGGTTTCGTGATATTCATCCCTACGAAATCTTGCGTAATAAGCTTCTGCCTGAGCTGCATGAGAAAAGTCGCTTTCAGAAGCTGCGAATCTGGTCTGCGGCCTGCTCCACCGGGCAGGAGCCGTACTCCATCAGTATGGTGATTGACGAGTTCAAACAGAGTCATGCCGGGGCTTTTTCGTCCGGCGAAGAAATACTGGCGACTGATATTTCCACCACAGTGCTGGATCAGGCACGACGGGGTGAATATGAAATGCTGGCGTTGGGGCGTGGTCTGTCTCAGGAGCGGCTGCACCGCTACTTTGAGTCATCACCCACCGGTAGCTGGGGTATCAAACCCCACATCAAGAGCCGGGTGCGCTTTCAAAGCCTCAACCTGCTTGGGCCTTACAGTTCACTGGGGCAGTTTGATCTGATTTTTTGCCGCAATGTGCTGATCTACTTCTCGTCAGATGTAAAACTCGAAATCCTGCGCAAAATGCACAAGCAGCTGCGCCCGGGGGGGTATCTGCTGCTGGGTGCTTCCGAGTCTCTCTCAGGCCTGTCTGACTTGTATAAAATGATCCACTGCCGCCCCGGTATTATCTACCAGGCAATCTGAAAACTGAGCGGCAGTCTTGCCGCCCTTTGCCGCTCGGCATTATTTGTAGCGGTACAGCCTTGCCGCTTGCCGCTGTATATTGCCTCCCTGAAACTGTCCGAACTTTCCCAAACCCACCCATCATGGGTTTTTGCCGCTACTGGCACGTTGCTTGCTTGATTGTAGATATAGCAACCTGTAACGGATAAGCGGCAATGGCGATCAACTTTGACTCAGCACTTGGGATTCATGAAAACGCCCTGATACTCAGAGCGCGACGAGCTGAAGTGCTGGCCAACAATATTGCCAATGCGGATACGCCCAACTACAAGGCCCGTGATCTGGATTTTAGTGCCGTGCTCGAAGGTGAAACCGCTGGCGCCAATCTGTCGTTGAAGAAAACGGCATCCGGTCATCAATCCGAGTTTTTGTCACCGGATGCCGCGGCTGACCTGATGTTCCGTATTCCGAACCAGCCGTCAGTAGATGGCAATACGGTAGAGACCCAGGAAGAGATGGCTCGCTACACAGACAATGCGCTCCGTTATCAAGCGTCCTTTCAGTTTCTGAACAGCAAGTTCCAGGGGCTGACACGTGCAATCAAGGGTGAATAAACATGTCGTTGAGTAACGTTTTCAACATCGCGGGCTCCGCCATGACAGCGCAAACAGTGCGGCTTAACACCACCGCCAGTAACATGGCCAATGCGGAAAGCATCAGTTCCAGCGAAGCGGAAACCTACCGCGCCCGCAAGCCGGTGTTTGCACTCAAGGAAGCTCAGACTGAACACCTGCCTGATCATCTGCAGACATTGGTGCCGGGCCAAGGCGTTGATGTTAAAGGGATCATTGAAAGTGATTCGCCCCTGCGCATGGCGTACGAACCGAATCACCCGATGGCCGATGAAAACGGGTATATCTGGTACCCGAACGTAAATGTGGTGGAAGAGATGGCGGATATGATTTCAGCCTCGCGCTCGTTCCAGATCAACGCCGATATTATGAATACGGCCAAACAGATGCTTCAGCGTACGCTGACGCTGGGGCAATAAGGTCAGTAAGAGGATAACGCCATGAGCAATGTAAACGGCGTCGGCAGTAACAACATCTACGATCAGATCAATCAGAAGAACCAGGCGCAGTCCAAGGCGCTGGATTCTCAGTCTGAAGACAGTCAGATGTTCATGAAGCTGCTGATCGCGCAGCTGCAGAATCAGGACCCGACCAGTCCGGCGGATCCAGCTGACTTCATGCAGCAAATTTCCACGTTGAGCAATGTTGAAAGTATTCAAAACCTGTCCAAGACCATGGAAACCATGAGTAACTCAATGCTGAGCAGTCAGGCAGCGTTACAGGCATCGTCCATGGTGGGGCAGCGCGCCTATGTGAACACCAATATCGCCCAGCTGCAGCAGGAAGAGGGCTTTGTGGATGGTCTGGTCAGCCTTGAAACCAGTGCCAGCGATGTCCGCATCTCCATCTACGACGCCGGCGGCAACATGATCGACCGCGTCAGTATGGGGGCTCAGCCGGCAGGTGATCACAACTTCGCCTGGCAGGCTGGTGAAGGTGTACCGCCCGGCAATTACCGCATCGTAGCCGAAGCGCCTATCGGGGCTGAAGGCAATTATGAGGAAGTGGCCACTTACATGGGCTTCAATATCAACAGCGTCACTCTGGGTCAGAACGGGATCGGCATGAAAGTGAACACCGCCATCGGCTCCGTTGAGATGAGTGAAGTGAAACAGCTTGGCTAACCCGGCATCCAGAGAGGAGAATTATCATGGCAGGTTTCAGTACCGCTGTAACAGGTCTTAAGGCATCCACCACCATGCTGGATGTGGCCGGTAACAACATCGCCAACGCCAGTACCGTCGGCTTCAAGTCCTCACGTACCGAATTTGGTGATATCTACGCCACAGCTGTTGTGGGTGCGGGCTCATCCAACACCCCTGGCTCCGGTGTGACCGTGACCGATATTGCGCAGGACTTCAGCGCTGGTACCATCGAGTTCACCAACAACAACCTTGACCTGGCCATTAATGGTTCGGGTTTCTTCCAGCTTAACGATGGTCAGGGCGGTGTTACCTATACCCGCGCCGGTGCCTTCGAGCTGGATAAAGAAGGTTTTATCGTCTCCAAAAACGGCAAGTTTTTGCAGGGTTATGGTTTGGACGAGCAGGGCAACCGTTTGCCGATCGGCAATATGGCGGTAATGGAAAAGGAAAGCCCGCCCAAGGCCACCGAGAGCATTCGACTGTCCTTCAATATTGATGCGCGCGAGGACTCAAGTACTCTGCTGCCAACTTACAACAAGGATGAGCCTGGTTCCTTTACCTGGACCACCACGGATCGTACTTTTGACAGCCTGGGTAATGAACATACCATCAAGTACAACTTTGCCGAGCAGCGTCCGGTGCGTCAGGTTTCAGTATATGAGGTTGATGGCGGTCCATACACCATATCAGGTGTGACAGTTGCGGCGGGTGATTTTACAGGAGGAGTGCTTGATCCTGCCTCTACTGCGTACACTCAGCTGTCACAGGCTGACAAGCGTATTGATCTGAGTACATTGGGGCTAAATGGAACCACGCTGAGCTTTGAGCTGAATGCATGGGCAACGGATTCCGGTGATCTTGTTGTTGCAGATGGTACTGGCCCGTTGGCTCAGACTAATACTGAAACTGAAGACCGCTACCGTGATGCAAACGAAGTCCGTGTTTACACCTTTGATGCAACAGCTGCCGAAGGTACTGTAGTAATTGCGGGTCAAGAGATTCAGGTGGCTGCGGCAGATGCGAATGCCACTAACTTATCGGGTCTGATTGCAACTAACGAAGCGCGTATCCTTGAACGTAACCCGGCGATTGAATCTGTCACTGCCATTGTCAATCCAGCAAACGGCAATGAAGTTTTACTATCGATCCGTTACAAGGCTGAAGAGGGCAACATACCGGATAACCCGACAGACCCCTATCCTGTTGTGGTGTCACAAGGTGGTACTGCCACCACTTTAACAGCGGATCCCGCAGCTAGCCAAGAAGGTGATAACTCCTTCATGGGTTACTACCGCATGTATGCCTATCTCAATAATGAAGAGTTGTTGGATATCGGCAAGAAGCAGGATCCGGGTGAAGGTACGCTGACCGAGCCGGGCCCGATTCTGATCCGGTTTAACCCGACCAACGGTCTGCTGCGTGAAATTAACGGGGAGGCTTTTACTGCCAGTGCCCAGGTGCCCTCTATCACCATCAAGGGGGCTGACCCGGCCAACGATCTGACCGAGATTCGCCTTGATCTGACCGGTGCGACCCAGTTTGCCTCGTCCTCCATCGTGAAGGCTTCGCAGCAGGATGGTTACACCAAGGGCGACCTGATCGGTGTGACATTCAATGGCACCGGCGAGATGATCGCCTCTTTCAGTAACGGTCAGAATCAGGCGTTGGGTGTTGTCGCACTGGCAACCTTCGAGAACCAGGCCGGTCTGCAACCCAGCGGTGATACCGAGTGGATCGCGACTCTGGATTCAGGCGACGCGATTGTGAACCCGCCCGGAACAGGCTTGAACGGCACGTTGCGCTCCGCTGCACTTGAAGCGTCCAATGTTGATTTGTCAGAAGAGCTGGTGAAGCTGATTGAAGGTCAGCGCAACTATCAGGCCAACTCAAAGACCCTAGAGACCATGAATGCGATCACGCAGACGATTCTGCAGATCTGATCAGCGGTATATCAACACCACAAGCCGGGCTATATGCCCGGCTTTCTCATTTATGGCACGTAGTTTGCTATATACAGGGTAAAGCTGTCTGAAACGGCAAAGGTTTACCGGAGCAAACGATGGATAAAGTGCTGTATGTAGCGATGACCGGCGCGCGTGAAAACATGTACGCGCAGCAGGCTCACGCCAACAACCTGGCCAACGCCACCACCACCGGCTTCAAGAGCGACTTCGAGCAGGCCCGCGCCATGCGGGTGCTGGGCGACGGTTTTGAATCACGCGTGTATGCCATGAGCGAGCGCCCCGGTACGGATATGGACAGCGGCACCCTGATGCAGACCGGTCGCGATCTGGATGTGGCCATTGCCGGTGACGGCTGGCTTGCCATTCAAGGGCCGGACGGCAACGAGGTGTACACCCGCAACGGCTCACTGCAGATTAATGCCGCCGATCAGCTGGTCACAGGCAGCGGTTTGCCGGTGCTGGGTGCCGGGGGGGCGCCGATCGTGATTCCGCCTGCCGAGAGCATCACCATCGGCAACGACGGCACCATCACCATTCGTCCCATCGGAGAAAATGCGGTTGAAATTGCGCTGGTGGATCAGCTCAAGCTGGTGCAGCCCGAGAACGGCCAGCTGTTCAAGGGGCGTGACGGCTTCATGCACACCGACAACGATGAGCCGCTGGCGCCCAACCCCAACGTACAGCTGCGTGCCGGTTATCTCGAAGCCAGCAACGTGAACGCGGTATCGGAACTGACTGCCATGATTACGCTGCAGCGTCAGTTCGAGATGCAGGTAAAAATGATGAAAACAGCGGAAGAGATGTCCTCGGCGGCATCTGAAATTCTGTCTCTGAGCTGATAACACAGGAGTCTGACCCATGCACGGTGCATTGCATGTCGCTAAAACCGGTCTGAGTGCCCAGGATACTCAGCTCAAGGTAATCTCCAACAACCTGGCCAACGTCAGTACCGTTGGCTTCAAAAAGGACCGGCTGGAATTTGAAGATCTGCTGTATCAGATCCGCCGTCAGCCCGGTGCGGCCACCGGTGAGGACTCCATGCTGCCGTCGGGTCTGCAGCTGGGCAGCGGTGTGCGCACCGTGGCTACCCAGAAGATGTTCCATACCGGCGATATGCAGATCACCGATCAGCCGTTCGATGTGGCGATCAACGGTCGCGGCTTCCTGCAGGTCACCATGCCCAACGGTGATATCGGCTACACCCGCAACGGCGAGCTGAATCTGGACGGCGAAAACCGACTGGTCACTTCCGAGGGCTATCTGATTGAACCGGCGATTACCCTGCCGGAGCAGGTGATCAACTTCTCGGTGGGCGGCAACGGCGAAGTCAGTGTCACGGTCGCCGGTGATCCCAACCCGGTTGAACTGGGGCAGCTCGAACTGGCGGATTTTGTAAACCCGCAGGGCCTGCAGGCGATCGGTCAGAACCTGTTTATCGAAACCGCTGCCAGCGGTGCGCCGATTGTTGGCCTTGCCGGAGAAGAGGGGCGCGGCATCATCAAGCAGGGGATGCTTGAAGGCTCGAATGTGAATGCGGTCGAAGAGCTTGTGGATATGATCACCACCCAGCGCGCCTATGAGATGAACTCCAAAGTGATCTCGACCGCAGACGAGATGCTGTCCTATGTCAGCCAGCAGCTCTAATGACAGGCTAAGGTGAACATAATGATGACCAGACTTTTGCGACTGTGGCCATTGTTTGGCCTGGTGCTGCTGACGGGATGTGTCAATAAGGCCCCCAAGCCGGACAATCCCTATTATGCGCCAATTCAGCCCGCGCAGATGCAGCAACCCAAACCGGTGAATGGCTCTATCTATCAGGCGGGCACCGGAATGGATCTGTACAGCGACGGGCGTGCGCATCGTGTGGGTGACATTATCACGGTGGTTCTGACGGAGCGCACCCAGTCTTCTAAAAGCTCATCAACCGATACTGACAAAACCACCAATATCGGCATTGGTGTACCCAACGTATTGGGTCAGGATCTGACCCTGTTCGGCAACCCCCTCAGTGCCTCCATGAACAGCAACAGCGGTTTTGAGGGAACGGGTAATTCCGATATGCGTAACAGCCTCAGTGGCAATATTACCGTGACCATTCATCAGGTGATGCCCAACGGTACCATGCTGGTTCGCGGTGAAAAATGGCTGACCCTGAATCAGGGGGATGAATATATCCGCGTGAGTGGTCTGGTGCGACCACAGGATATCGGACCTGACAACAGTATCGAGTCTACACGCCTTGCTGATGCTCGCATTACCTACAGCGGCACCGGTGCCACTCATGACGCAAACGTTATGGGGTGGTTGGCACGCTTCTTTATCAGTCCGTTGTGGCCGTTTTAAGAGCTTCTGAGGAGAACACCATGAATAAAATGTTTCGACTTGGATTGCTGTTACTGTCTCTGTCGGCCCTGCTGGCCGCTCCGGTGCAGGCCGAGCGGCTGAAGGATATCACCAGCGTAGCGGGTGTGCGTACCAACCAGCTGGTGGGCTATGGTCTGGTAGTGGGGCTTGACGGCACCGGTGACAAAACCAGTTTTACCTCACAGACATTCCGCAACATGCTGAACAATTTCGGCGTGGCGATTCCACCCAATGTTGACCCGAAATCGAAGAATATTGCAGCAGTGGCGATCCATGCGGACTTGCCTCCTTTTGCCAAACCGGGTCAGCCGATTGATGTCACCGTTTCCACCATTGGTGATGCCAAAAGTCTGCGTGGCGGCAGCCTGTTGATGGCGCCGCTCAAGGGTGCTGACGGTAATGTCTATGCCATAGCACAGGGTAACCTGGTGGTGTCCGGTTTCGGTGTACAGGGCAGTGACGGCTCGCGCCTGTCTTTGAACGTGCCCAGTGTCGGGCGGATTCCCAACGGTGCGACTGTTGAGCGCACAGTGCCCAATGCGTTTGCACAGGGTGACAGCTTGATGTTCAACCTCAACCATCCGGACTTTACTACCGCTCGTCGAGTGGCCGAGCAGATCAATAACCTGCTGGGGCCTGATATGGCACAGGCACTCGATGCAGCCTCTATTCGTGTGCGAGCTCCGCGCGATCCGTCACAGCGGGTCTCGTTCCTTTCTGTGTTGGAGAACCTCGAAGTCCAGCCCGGTGAAGAAACAGCCAGGGTCATCATCAACTCCCGTACCGGCACCATCATCATCGGTCAGAACGTGCGCGTATCGCCGGTGGCCATCACGCATGGTGGTTTGACTGTTGCCATTACCGAAAATCTGGATGTTGCTCAGCCCAATGTGCTTGGCGGAGGTAATACCGTGGTGACACCACGTACCGAGATTGAGATTGAAGAAGGCTCGGGCCGCATGTTCGAGTTTGCGCCGGGTGCAACCCTGAGCGACATCGTTGAAGCGGTCAATCAGGTGGGTGCAGCGCCCGGTGATCTGATGGCAATCCTTGAGGCGCTTAAGCAATCCGGTGCGCTCAAGGCTGAACTGGTGGTGATCTGATATGGCGATCGACAGCGGCAGGCTTACACCTTCACAAGCGGCGCTTTTTACTGACCTGAACCAGCTGCAAAAGCTGAAAACTCAGGCTGGCAATGACCAACAAGCCGCCCTGAAAGGCGTCGCGCAGGAGTTTGAGCAGCTGTTCATGAACATGATGCTTAAAAGCATGCGCCAGGCCAGTGACGTGTTGGCGTCAGACAGCCCGTTCAACTCCGGTGACGTAAAGTTTTATCAGGAGATGTTTGACCAGCAGCTGACGCTGGATCTGTCGAAAAAGGACAGCATCGGGCTGGCCGATATCATCGTCAAACAGCTGAGTCAGCAACACGCGCCTGTCGTGGCACCGGGGCAAGATGAAGAAAAAGGTGACCAGCAGTCGATGACTGAGCAGATGCTGTCACGCGCCTTTGGTGGCGGGCCGCTGCCGCAAACACCGGCTGGAAACTACCGTGCACCATCATCCAGTGAGTCTGAGCAGGAAGGCAACAGCGATACGGTTCAACCTGTAACCCAGGAACTGACCGATCAGGACAAGGCCGGCTCCGAAACCGCAGCTGTGAAAGAAACCCTGCCGGCCCGATTTGAAACGCCAGCCGAGTTCATTGAGAAGTTGATGCCGCTGGCCGAGCAAGCGGGGAAAGAGTTGGGAGTAAACCCTAATGTGCTGCTGGCGCAGGCTGCGCTTGAAACCGGCTGGGGCAAGTTCATCACCCGTGATGCAACAAGCGGTGAGAGCAGTCGTAACCTGTTCAATATCAAGGCACACCGCGGCTGGGAAGGTGATACCGCGCAGGTACAAACTCTGGAATACCGTGGAGGTGTACCCGAGAAGGAACAGGCCCGCTTCCGTGCCTATGACAGCTATGCAGACAGTTTCACCGACTACGTTGATTTTCTGCGCAGCAACCCGCGTTATCAACAGGCGCTGGAGCAGGGTGCTGACCCAACCCGCTTTGTACGTGAGCTGCACAACGCCGGTTATGCCACCGACCCTGAATATGCCAACAAGATAGAACGTATTTTCAGCGGTGACCTGCTGGCCGGTTTGGGCCGCGGCACTAAAGAAGGCTGATTGTTGGCCGATAACCACACAGTAAACGGTGAAGGTGCGTGGCACCGCACAAATAACGGAGCAACATCGTAATGTCATATGGCCTGCTGTCACTCGGAGTTCAAGGTACACGTGCCGCTCAGTCTGGACTGGGTGTGGTCGGTAATAACATTACGAACCTCAATACACCGGGGTATACTCGACAAGTTGCCCAGTTCAACAGCCTGGAAGGCGGCGGTGTCGTTCAGGACAATGTTGCTCGGATCGCGGATCAGTACATTACGGCTCGCCTGTGGAGTGACAACTCACGATTTGAGGCTTCCAAGGCATATGAAGAGCTGGCTAGCCAGCTGGACAACCTGTTGGCCAGCGACAGCACCAGCCTGACGGTAAAAATGGATGACTATTTTGCTTCGCTTCAGGCCGCCAACGATGACCCTATTTCGCTTACAAATCGTGAACTTTTTCTGGCAGAGGCGGGTGCTCTTGTACGCCGCTACCATGACCTTCACGACCGTGTTGCACAGATTAACGAAACAGTTAATACAAGAATACGCGAGCTTACAGAACAGGTTTCTGTTTCTGCAGGTCAAATAGCCGATTTGAATGACCGCATACGTATCGCTGAAGCCGGCAGCAAAGATGCGTTTGAGCTGAAAGATCAGCGTGATGAGGCTGTTAAAGAGCTTTCGTCTCTGGTGGACATTAAGGTCATCGAACAGTCCAATGGTGAGTTCAGTGTATTTGTAGGCAACGGTCAGCCACTTGTTGTGGGGCAGTCAGCGTATGAATTCGTTGCCCGTGAAAATGAATTCAATCCATCGCGCTACGAGGTTGGTGTGGTGATTGCGGGGAAAGAGAATGTCATTACTGACATGCTGACAGGTGGTGAACTGGGAGGTCTGATTACTTATCGTCGTGAGACCATGGATCGAAGCCTGAACGAACTGGGGCGTTTGGCGATCACCTTCGCCGATACCATGAACGCACAGCATCAGAAAGGTATCGACTACGACGGTGAAATGGGTAGAAGGCTCTATAATGATATCAACTCAGCCGAACTCATGGAGTCGCGCTTTCGGTCACGTATTGACGCTACGGGTGACGTGCGCATCACTGACAGCTCCAAACTGCGTGCAAGCGAATACGAGCTGGTATTTACCGGACAAGATGACTTCCGCCTGACTCGGCTAAGTGATGGTAAAAGCTGGACACAAAACAGCTTCACAGATGCGGGTAGCGCCGCTGACGTCGATGCCGAGAATGAAATCTGGTTTGACCCGGCTAATGGTGAGTTGCGCCTTCAGGTGGATGGTTTCAGGTTGGATGCGAATAGTAATGGCCCCTTTGCGTCCAATGAGAAGATGATGATTAGCCCGGTACGAACCGGTGCAGATGACATAGAGCTGAATATACTCGATGGTCGAGATTTGGCGCTGGCCTCACCCGTGACCATTTCCGCTTCAACCGGAAATACGGGGACAGCTGCGGCACACGTCAGCGTCAGTGCAATTGATGATATTACAGAAACAGATCCGCGTAATGTCTTTCCCAAACTACCCCTTACACTTGAGTATGACAGCTCGCTCGTTCCTGCCTGGACGGTTACGGATACAGATGGCAGTACAACAACCTGGGCGGTCACCGTTGATCCTGCACAGCCTGACAGGCTTGAACTGACCGATCAGGCGACAGGCAGAACCATGCTGGAAGTGGGGCTGAGTGGACAGGTACAGGACAATGATACCTTCACTGTTGGCTATAATTTCAGTGCAAATGGCTCAAGTATTGGTGTATCCGATAACCGTAATGGCTTGGTGATGTCTGACTTGATGAAGCAAGCGACAACACTTGAAGGCAGTTATCAGGACAGTTATGGCCGGTTGATCGAAAGGGTCGGAACAGACACCAAAGTGGCACAAATGGACCGCAGTGCCTCTGAAGCTGTACTGCGCAACACAATAGCTCAAAGGGAGTCTGTCAGCGGTGTTAACCTTGATGAAGAAGCGGTCAGGCTGATCCAGTTTCAACAGGCATATCAGGCATCTGCACAGATTATCAGTGCATCACAAACCATCTTTGACGCCCTTATCCAGGCTGTTTGAGAGAGGAGAAAACGATTATGAGACTATCAACCAATCTCTTCTACTCGCAGAATGAAACCAACATCAGCGAAGCCAACTCTCGGCTTTACAAGCTGCAGCAGCAATTATCCACTGGTAAAAAACTGCAGCAGCCATCCGACGATCCATTGGCGACAACACAGATCATGAAGTTTGATCGTGTTATCGCCCGTACCGAGCAGTTCAGGGAAAATATTTCGGTTTCCGAACGTCGTCTCAGCTATGAAGAAACGACGGTTGCCTCGGTCGTGACTAGCCTGCAACGTGTTCAGGAAATCGCGATTCGCGGCAACAGTGGTGCCATGTCAGATAATGACCGGCAGATACTGGCTGGTGAGCTGGATGGAATCCTGGATCATGTCAAAGGGCTTCTGAATACTCAGGATGCTCAGGGCGAGTACATGTTTGCTGGCTATCGTGGAGATACCGAGCCTTATGTATTGAATGCGGGCGGTACTGCTTACGAATACCAGGGCGATTCTGGGGAGCGTTTTCTGGATATCGGTGAGAATTCAACGATCCAGTCCACAGACCCGGGAAGCGCAATCTTTGGTGACAGTACAGATAATGTCCTGAACCAGATTCTGGACCTGAAAACGGCTCTGGAATCAGGCACAGACCCCTCTGCAGCCTCTCAGGGCGTCAACGGCTGGTACGAAAACATTGTCAGCCAACAGGCACAGCTTGGCTCCAGGTTACGTGTACTTGAAGATCAGGAAATGAACCTGACTGATCTTAAAACGTTTACCGAGTCAACACGTTCCCTGTTTGCAGATACAGACTATTATGAAGCCATCAGCCAACTGTCGCTTGAGTCCACGGCGCTGCAGGCTGCCTATCAGAGCTTTGGTAAGGTCCAACAGATGAGCCTGTTCAACTATGTTGGATAAATCAGTGCTGAAGCAGGCAGACACGGAGACGCTGATTGAAACAGCCCTTGAGTGTGGGCGTCAGCAGGCGAGTATACTTACTCATACCGAGACGTTAACGGATGAACAAATCGAAGAACTGATTGAAATAGAGAAAATCAGAGATTTCAGTATCCGTCTTATCGACTGGAGTGATGCTAAGCAATTTGAGGATCGTCTCCATGCGCTGCAAAAACTTGATAATGATAATCAGGTTTTGTTGAGTACAAAGAGAAAGGCGTTACAAAAAGATATTGAACTACTTAAGAAACGGCGCAATGTTGCCGGTGAGTACATGAACTTCCGGTGAGCTTGCTTTAGATGATACAAATTAATACAGGTGTGCCCTATGGACGTTAACAATAATGTTGCAATAGGTGGTGGGCTCCAGAAATCAACTGGTCATGATAACTCTGCTCAAACGCAGAGCGTGCAAAAGAGTGGTGGTACTAATCAAGCTGCTCAAAATTCACAGTATACTGTAGAGCAAGTAGAAAAGGTCGATCCTCAAGCTGTCCAGGATGCGGTTGAAAAGCTCAGTGAATTTGTAGAAACCGTCAGTAACCGAGGGCTACAGATTTCCATCGACAAGGACTTGTCTCAGGTGGTGCTCAAAGTGGTAAACAAGGATAACGAAGAAACTATCCGGCAAATCCCGACAGAGGAGGTGTTGGATCTGATGAAGCGTATGAAGGACTTGTCGGAAGATTTTTTTGGGGATGCCACCGGTTTGTTGGTTGAAAATAAGGTATAAGGGAACGCGTTTTGAGTCATAACGAGATGATCACTAATAAATTTAGTGAGGAGTACCTGTATGCCATAAACCGGGGCATGTTTGAACAGGAAAGTGCGAAGGAGCGTATTGCACGTGAGTTTGGCAAGCTGCTGGCACGTGAAGATTCACTGATCATCTTTATTGGCTCCGACTCGGGCAATATCATACGTTATGTGCTTGATCGCGATCTACCGACGGGAACGCGTTACATATTCGTTGAGCCTGAAGGCATTCTGAAACAGGTCGCGATGGTTGTTGATTTGAGTTCGGTTGAAAATAGGGTTTGGCTGGTGACGCCAGAGCAGCTCAAAGAGGCCGCACAGGAAGCCAGTATTACCAGCTACATGTATGTGGATGGTGTATTTCTAAAGCGCTGCCTGTCGGCAGAGTACGGTTTTGTTGACCAATATCGGTCTGAATATTGGGATGCTGATAGTCATATCAATGACCTGCGTTGGAATGCGCTAGCATCACTTGGGCAAGATGCTTTTATTCAACGTCAGTTGCAAAATTGTGCCGATAATAGTCATCCCATTTCAGAGATAAGAGGGTGCCTCGAAGGCAGAACGGTAATAGTCCTGGGCGGTGGCCCCAGCTTGGATGAACACCTTGATTGGATCAAGGCTCATCGCGAACAATTAGTAGTGTTTTCAGTGTCAAGAATATCGGCTCGTCTGCAGCAGGTTGGTCTTGAGCCGGATTTTGTTTTTTCGGTTGACCCTCAAGATGTTAGCTACGAACTCAGTAAAGAAATGCTGAATTTTGGGCCTGATGTGATTTTTGTGAATCAATATCATGTAACGCCCAAGCTGTTGGCACAGTGGCCACATCAGAAGTTCTTTATGGGACCGCTGTTACCATGGACTTCTGAGCTGAATCCTACGGAACTATTTAATGGTAGCGGACCTACGGTAACTAACTCAGCGATTGCTGCTGCGGCCTGGCTAGGGAGTAAACAGATTCTGCTTGCGGGTGTGGATCTTTGCTTTTCATCTGCAGGTTATACTCACGCTGTCGGTAGCATGGAAAGGGCTGCGGGACCTAAAATGGACCTCTCCAACCTAATGGTTGAAACTAACTTAGGTGAATTTGTTAATAGTAGGTCCGACTATGCGAATGCTGCGCGCACTATCAGTCTGCAAGCGACCGCTCTGCAGAGTGAAGGAGTCAAGTTAATCAACTTATCTGCCCATGCGGCACGTATGGAGAATGTGGTATATCACTCCCCCGACACACTCAGTCTTAAAGAATCATCCATAGAAACACTAATTTTACCTAAACGGCAGCTACTCGGCAGTATTGAATGGTTGAGTACACTTCAGCAAGAACTAACTGATAAACAAGCGGAAGTGAGCATAGTGATTGAGCTATTGGAGCAAGCTGTGCAATTGCATGACAGCATGTACGAAGAAGATCAAGTCAATCCTCACCGTAAGCACGAGCTTGAGCAGCTGGAGTATCGTTTGTCTGATGAATATTCTGAAGTGTTTAAATTAGCCAAAACACTATCGCTACGCGGTTTGCTGAGAATGGCACAGGCTTTCGATGAGTTGGATGCTTTGGCCCTGAAGCAAATTAAGCAGCGACTGGATACCTACTACGCTGCACTTGAAGCGGGGGCTAAGCGCTTGGAGCAACATATTAAGAAAGGCTTGGAATCTGTAGAAGTGCGTTTGCGTGAGTTGTCGATTTTGAAGATGCATCCAGATGAATTACAGATGCAGGTGTACAAGTGGATAGAGCGAGAAGAGCCGGGCCGAGCTTTTTGCCTCGAACTTGTTGGTGTGAAGGCAGATGCACTCAATATCGCGAAGCAAACTTTTAAAGAAGAGATGCAGCGGGACCAACTGGCTCCGCTGGCCCACCGCGCCAAACTGCATAATCTCCATGCATTACCTGAGCGCATTCAGTATCTCAAGGATAAGGGAGATATTGATGCACTGGAGGAATTGCTGGATTCACTGGTGAAAACAGAAGGCGCTCAATCCTATCTGCCTTTAATTGCTGCCAGTATCCACCAAATGCAACAGCAATATGAAGCCGCACTAGCAGATCTTTTACCATTGATGGAGCAGCCAGATTCCCCCATTCTGGAACAGTCACTGGTTATGATGGTTAGTCTGTGTACGAAGCTGGGATATCATCAGGCGGTGATGGATGCAATGGCGGCTTTGGCTAGTCTAAATGCCTTTTATCTAAGTCTGTATTCTGACGCATTAATGGCCAACGGTCAGGCAAAAGATGCTATCGAGCATCTTACAGAGTATCTGCATTATTTCCCTAGCGATGAGGAAGCGTTAATGAAGCTCAAGAAGTGGTATGCAGAGCAAGGCAGTGAAGAGGGAGTTAAGCTGGTTGAGTCTTTGATTAACGCTAAGATATCAGAAAATTAAAACAGTTATCCTCCCCAGTATCTGATTAATACAGGGGAGGATGAATTATCCATTAACCCTGATGGAAGTGGAATTCCGCAGGAATCTGATCCCAAGCATCTTTGATCTGGAAGATCAATTCGCGGGCTTCCTTGAGTGCTTCGATATCATTTTTGTCTGTCGCAACCAGCAGGCGCTGGCGCACATAGCGATATAGAGCCTGTAGATTCTCGGCCAGCTCGCCGCCTTTCTCCAGATCGAGTCCTTCTTCCAAGCCACCCACAATAGCCAACGCCTTGGAAGTGGCTATTCCCTTGGCATTCATATCCTTTGCTTGAATGGCCGTGATGGCTTGGTCTACACGCACCAAATAAGTATCGAACAGCATCTGAATCAGTTTGTGGGGAGAAGCGCTTTCCGCGCCAACGGTTTTATACTCGTTAATTCCTTTCATTTAACTCTACCTGATAATCAAGATTTCTGAGGTGCGAAGCCGGGCAGTGCAGCAAGCTGGCCTGCCAGGTAGTTCCCGGTATTGTTGTATTGGGCTACTAGCGTATCCATGGCAATAAACTGGTTCAGCATGCGCTTTTCAAGAGTCTGCAGGCGGTCTTCAAGATCCAGCCGTTCATCATCAACCTTTTTAATCGACTGATCCAAGCTCTTGGTACGGCTGTCAAAAATGCCACCAAGATCAAGTGCCTGCTTAAGGGTGTCTTCGAGCTTGCCGGCAATACCATCGGCAGAGCTTAACAGGCTACTCAGAGCTTCAGGGCGGGAATTCAATACTTCATCAAATTTAGTACTATCGATCGACATTTTACCGTACTGGTCAATCTCCATACCGATACTGAACAGCGATCCGTAGCTGCTGCTGGGGTCATTGGTTCGCAAAATACTGCGTACTTCTCCCATAATCTCCCGAGCACTGAAGTCGCCCTGCAAGGCACCACCTTTTTCGGTATCGGCATTGTAGGCGGTAAGGCGTTTATAGGTATCAGCCAGCTTATTATAGCTGTCGACAAAGGCTTGTACGGTTTCTTTGGTGCCTTCTTTATCAACATTCAACGACAGGTTAACTGCAGAGGTTGTTTCAGCCTCCAAATCTAGGGTAACCCCCGGAATGACATCACTGATGCTGTTGCTGCTACGTGTGGCTAGCATACCATCCACACGAATTTGTGCGTCCTCGGCAGCCACAAGTTCACTCATGCCGCCGCTACCAACACCGTTCACATCGTAGCTGTAAGAGAGTTGTGACAGCCCTGTTTCCAGCACACCATCATCGGAGTCTTCGGCGACCTGAATGCTGATTTGGTTCTCGAGGCCTGTCTCTTTTGAGGTCAGCACCAGACGCGATTCGGTACCGCCAGTACCACCATCAACATTAATAATGGTAGCAGTGATACTATCATTATCAGCAGAGGTGTTGATGGCGTCACGAATACCGGCCAGCGAATTGTTATTGCTGTCGATCACCACATCAAAACTATTGTCACCGCTGCCGATGGTGAGTGTACCGGTACCGACAGTATCACTGGACGAACTGAAGCCTGATGAGCTGAGCTTCTGTGCTTTAGCAAGATTGAGTACTTCGATGGAGTACTCGCCGGCTGAAGCACTACTGGATGCAGAAGCGGTAAACATCGCTTCATTACCAGAACTTGCCGTAACCTTGAGCAGGTCGTCAGAGTCTGCCAGTTTGGCAGCGGCATCTTTGAAACTGCTGAGACTGCTTTTAAGTGTACCGAGTGCGGATAGTTCTGCCTTATAGCTGGACTCGCGTCGATCCAAGGCGTTGTTTTTAGCCTGACCCTCGGCCTGTACCAGCTGCTTAACCAGACCCTGAATATCCAGCCCACTACCAATACCACTGAGTGAAAGTGCCATCACAAACCTCCGGTCAAAATAAAAATGCCTGTATGCTGGAATCAGTATACAGGCACTGGTTTAGCCATGTGAGGCTAGGGGGAGGGGTATTACCCCAGTAGACCCAATACAGACTGCGGAGCCTGGTTAGCCTGTGCGAGCATGGAAGTACCAGCCTGCTGCAGGATCTGAGAACGGCTCAGGTTTGCAGTTTCGACCGCAAAATCAGCATCCAGTATACGTGAACGTGCAGCGCTTTGGTTTTCGATTGCAGTGGACAAGTTGTCAATAGTTGCACTGAAGCGATTTTGTATAGCACCCAAGTCAGCACGTTTAGTATCAATCGACTCTAGCGCCGCGTCGATTTTATTGATTACGCTGCGAACAGCCCCTGCACTCGCAGTGTTGTCGATTTTAGCAGTAGTCAGAACTGCACTTAAACCAGCAGCACTCTCCAAGTTACCGATAGTAACAGAGATCTGATTGTCACCAGTAGTGCCGAACCCGACTTGGAAAACAGCATTGCTGATATCGCCTTGAAGTACTTTCTTACCGTTGAACTCTGTGTTTTCAATGATACGCCCCAGTTCTGCTTGGAGCTGTTCGAATTCAGCATTTAGTTTGTCTTTGTCGTCACCAGAAACGCCTGCATCGTTTGCTGCTTGAACAGACAAGTCACGCATCCGCTGCAGGGTGTCAGTCATTGTCTGCATTGACCCCTCTGCAACCTGTGACATGGAAATGCCATCGTTAGCGTTACGTTGGGCAACAGTCATGCCGCGAATCTGAGAGGTCATGCGGTTGGCGATTGCCAAGCCCGCAGCATCATCCTTGGCACTGTTCACACGAAGACCGGAGGACAAGCGCTCCATCGCAGTCTGCAGAGAACTGTTGGTACGGGACAAGCTCTTCTGAGCGTTGAGAGACATGATATTAGTGTTAACTACGCTGGCCATGACGGTCTCCTTAGACAATCAGCTTTTCAGTTCTTTATGAGGGGCTTTGCCCTGGTAACTTATTTAACGGCTGCAGCCGGGAAAGCTTTAGAAAATATTTTGATCATTGATAAGAGATGGGCGTAACGCAGGGGAAATGGACTTCCTGCAAGTACTCTCAGGTGGTTGGCGAATGCTGCAGCAGAGACTCCACGGCTTGTGTCAGACGCATACAGCCATCTACTTTTGAGCCATACCGACGGGCGCTTTTTCGTAGTGCCTCACGTGTGGCAGCGCTTTGTGTGATTGTCGAAAGTTGCCGTTCTATCGCGTCATCGGTGTCTGCGACCAGACAAACCTGTTGCGCTTTGAGCGCCAGAAGTTCGTGAGTAGAGACAATTCCTGTACTGGGCAGAAGAAGAATCGCGGCTCCACTGGTGATGGCCTCAAACAAGCTCAGGCCGTAACTACTCACAACACATGAAGCACCGGCAATCAAATTCTGCAGGTCATGAACTGATTCAAGCACTGCAATCCGTGAGTCATCGGCCAGCTGTGGAGCCGGGGCCAAAGGCCCTTGAACCCAAAGTATTTCGTACTCCGCAGGCACTGCCTTGTCCAGAATGTCCGGCAAGTAATTGCCGAAGCCCAGGGCATCGCTGCCACCGGTCAAAACCAGACAGTAGGGAGGAGTGACAGGGCGGTTGGTAACTGGAGTTAACAGATAGTTTTCCCATCCACAGCTAAGATTGTCCGCTTGAATATCTGAATAAAAAGACGGAACGAAGGCCAGGTCAACGTAACTGTGCAACGCAGAGAGCTGGTCAAGCGCAATAAGCCTGATACCGTTATTGTGTTGCTGAGTGAGCAGCCCCTTCCATGTGTCGACATCAACTGCGGCAATTTTGAAGTCCAACAGTGCCAGGGCAGAGGTTTCGGTCATGAACGCTGTTTGCAGCTGTGCTTCATCGTTATGCCAGCTCACATTTCCACTTAGCCAGGGGAATTTGATTTTTTCACCCTGTATGTGGATGTGGGTGCCCAGTCCAAGGTTTTCCTGCAATATACCTGCGATGCGAGCACATCTGCGCAGGTGCCCAAGACCAATGGCAGCGGAGTAGTGACAGAAAATGCTGACACTGGGATATGCCTGATTCGGCTTTTTCTGCCTGACATGTGAGTTGATGGTCAGAAGCAAAGGTTCCTGTCTTAACGTTCTCTGTACCCACTTCAAGGACACAATCTCATTTTGACCATGGGTGCTGTACCAGCGTTCGTAAACAGCTGACATGAACTGATAGTCAGCCATCGTATCGACGGAGATTCTGTGCTTGGGCATTGAGAAGTCGTCGCTGTCATCTATGGCCAGTGAGGCCAAAACCGTTTTTTCCCGGTTGGCGTAGCCCACGTGTTCTCTGGACATCACGCTTTTGCTGGCATCGATCAGCTTTTCCCAGCCTTTTAGGCTATAGAAATGCAGGCCCTCATGGATGCTTTGGATGCCGTCACGCAAATGTACAGTGTCAGAGTCGGGGTGGCTTTGCAGTGCCTGCAGGGCATGGTCAATGAAGGTGGGCTCAATCAGAGGGCAGTCTCCACAGACATACACAATCCAGGTGGGCGTGTTCAACTTAACAACAGCATCGATGCGTCCCATCAAGTCATTAACATCACCTTCATGTGCGTACACCGGCAGGCTGAGGTGATGCCCCCAGTGGATCAAAGGCTCATTGTAGGCATCGTGAGTCGTGGCGAGGATAATTTGATCAACTCTCTCGCAGGTTTCCAGCCTTTCCACGACCCTTTCAATCAAGGGTTTGCCTGCCAGTGGCATGAGGTGTTTGCCCGGCAGGCGGCTTGAGTTAAGCCGAGCCCCAATTACCGCGATTACGTTTGGTTTATTGATCACAATGGATGCCTACGGTGCTGTTACAGGACGGATTGCGAACGTGAAGGGAAGCAGCACACCTCCCTGCTTGAGGGTTTCATCTGACTCAGAAAGCGAAAACCATAAGCGGTTCAGGTACCGCTGGTGGATGCTTCGAGAGGCAACCATGGGTAAGGCTGCACACCGTGAGGGGGCCCAGGACAGCTCGATACCCATGTGGCCTGTACCAAATCGGCATATGCCGGTGGTGGCGCCCAAGGCAGTGGTTGCGCTCACAATTGAGGACACAGGCGCTCCGTGATCAATATCGGATTCAACCTGAAACGACTCGAAAGATGGGCCACCATTAACACAAGAGAACCAGGGACGTTGTGTACAATCCAGAAGTGTAATATAGCCCAGTCGCAGCGAGGCCTCCGGCCGCACGCTCTGCTCGAATGCAAAGGTGCATTCGATGGCAGCGCCCTCAATACGGTACGTTTTGGTCAGTGGCCCCATGGGCGTATGTATTTGTGTGCGTATCAAGATCGCCCTGTCGTGATGTCCTGCCTCATGGTCAACCTGTATCAGATCAGTCACACGATCGCGCTCCCGATAGCGCTCCATGACCAGGTGATTGGAGTAAAAGTCGGCGCTATAGGCTATATGATCAAAGTGGCCGTGGGTCAGAGTCCCAAGGACGGGTTTGAACTGATGATCAGCAAATGCAAGGGAACGTATGGACAGTCCTCTTTTTGCATTCAATTCAAGCGAAAGATGTTGTGACATGACACTCAGGGTGCCGCGTTCTTCATCAATACTCAGGCTGAAGTCATCAGGCACGCCTGCAGACGACTCAAGCAGGGGCGGCGTTTCCGGGACAGCAAGCTGCTCAATCAAGGCATCATATCGGGCTTGCGTCAGGTGCGTGCGCAGGTCGCTTGCCCATTGCCTGCAAAGCTGTCGCCATGATTCGGCTTGCTGGCACTGATCCTCAATCAGTTGCTTGAAACGGGCGTGACACAGCGTGTTAAGCAGCAAATCATTTCGGCCACTGAGCGCCCAGCGAGTGATATTGTATTTCGCCTGCTTTTTCACTGACACTGGGTGAGCAGCGTTGCCAAGCTGCAGGTATGGCTTTTCCTGCCAAAAATCCAGCGCCGCAGAGGGGAGTGTGAGTGCATAGCAGGAAAGACGCCGCAAACGTTGAAACAGCGCGCGGATTCTGTCCCACTCGTTGCAAGACTTCTGGGCTTCAACACTGAAGCGCCCGGGTCTGTAGTCAAAGACTTCGGCATCGCTGCCATATAGCGGAAATGCATGGCAGTCTGAAGGAACCATGCGTTTTAGAGCGGTCATGTAGTCATCCAGCGGCATTTCGTTGTGTACGTAACGCTGGAACTGCTGAAATGCAACGGCACTGTTCCAAATCACCTTGATGGGGCGACCACTGGCGCTGGTTAGAGTATGTGGTCTGGAAAGTGTCTGCTTGCTCCACTCGGGCTGGTGTGAGTAAGGGTTATCCCACTCCATAATGACGGCATCGAAGCCGGCATCCAGATAGACATCCAAAAGCCCGGCAGACACGGCTTGCTCGTTGATATAGGCCAGCCGCGGTGTTACACCCAGCAGATCCTCGTAGCCCTGCTGTCCGAGCGCCAGGTTCCAGCGGTTGACCTCTGCCGGAACCAGCGGTCCAATAATCTGACTGTCGCCACTGGCTATCAGCTCGCATGATTGGGATGTGAGCAGGCTGCGCAGTTCTGTGATCCAGAACGGGTCAACGCGCTGAACACACTCAAGGGTGTAGAGTGTTACTTCCAACCCGACGGGAATCCCCTTTTGTGCCAGCTCAAGAATCGGCCAATAACATTGTCGTATGACATCGGCGTGGCTGGATTCATCGATTGAAGAAAAAGCCAGATTCAGATGGAACAGTGTGTAGAGTCTGGTTTTACGCTTGGGCATAGCTTACCTTCACAAGGGCGAGAGCGTTGTGCGCTCTCTCGATCGCCTGCAGTTTGTCGGCTCCGGTCGTGATGACAAATCCTGCTCTTTGCGTATGATTTTCCACCGCAGTCAGAGTATCGCCGGCTTCCACAAAAAGTTTAAGCATATGTACGCCAGGGGCGCTGTTTGCATTATCGATGCCGCCCAGGCTTGCCAGCGTTCCTGCCGGAAGGTCGAGATATCTGATGGCAACAGCCTGTTGCTGGTGAGGTACAACGGCTTCCGGTGGCAAATGTTCACCAAGAGCCAGGCGAATCGCCATTTCGATGAACGGTACTCCCGTGAACAGGGGGATTTGTGTGGTAGAAAAATAGCCGCCAGAGAGACGGCCTGCAATTTCAATGACTTTGGCACCCTCTGGCGTCAATACCATGTCACCCTTGGCCACACCACACTGTATACCCAGTGCAAGTGCTGCGCGCTCTACGGTATCCACAACATCACGCTGCTGAGCATCTGTCAAAGACGTTGGCGCATCACCGCCGTTTTCGATGATGTAAGGCCGAGATTTTTCGAGCCATTCATAATTACGATCCGAAAATCCCAGCGTATGACATCTGCCATCATCAATCAGGGTTTCGGTACTGATCTGCGGACCTGGCAAGTACTCCTCAACCATGACACGGCCAGTGGGGGACTCCTTTTGGGCAGCATGGAATGCCCATTCAAACTGTTCCGGATGATCCAGCAGCAGAACACCCCGCGCACCTCTGCTGTCGACAGGTTTGATTACAAGCGGAAGCCCAACGTATTCAGCAGCAGCCATGACTTCCTTGTAGGAAGCAACAGGCTCAAACTTCGGAATTGGTATGCCGCTTTCATGTAGCCGTTGTTTCATTGCCATTTTGTCGGCAACCAAGTGAGCACTTTCCAGAGATAGGCCTGGCAACTCCAGTGCAGTAGTAAGAGTAGCAACACTGACTGGGACATCAGCACACATGGCAATGACCCCATCAACTTTAATACCACAGGATATTAATTCTTGGACCTTTTTTAAAATGGCAAGCCCATTGTATGTACTTTCAACGACTGACCAGTCGGCCAAAGCCAAGCCTGGAGCTTGAGCGTTACCATCAACTACAATAAGACCGAGCCCCATGGACTTTGCAGCCTTGATGCCTTCATAAGCCTCAACTCCTGCACCTATAATGAGTAGGTTTTTGTGTGTATGTGACATCAGTGTGCTCGGGTATCGTTTACATTATGTAGTCTTAGTGTCTCAATATTCCTGTCTCTAAGCCATTGTAGGGCATCATATATTTCTTTTTCAGAAGCATAAGATGATATCAAGACGGTATCGCCTTGCATCCAGTCTATTTCGTTTGGATCTTGGCAAGTCCAGCTTCCTTGTTTCAACCCCCATTTCAGTGGGGATGTGTCGGTTAATCCATCGATTTTGTAATGCTGTATAAGATTTGTGTTCGCAACTAATTGGCTGGTATGAATTCCTGCGCCCCATATAAAGATTCGGGAGCTGATTTTAAGTTTTTCAGCTATTTCATCTAGGCAGCTCTGCCAGTAGTTTACTTCTTTTTCTCTATAGCTATTTAGTATATTTTTATTGGTTTCGACATTGCTCTTATAATCATCATAATGGTTTTGTTTTTTTGTGCTTGCTAAAATACCTATGACAGGTGAAAGGTTGCTTTTAAAATGCTCTACTGCTGATATGGGGTAGTAGCCAGAAATTTTTAGACTTTTGAGAAGGTTGTCTTTAGTGTAGTAGTTTATATGCTCAAAAGAAAAGAAACCAGGGCATAGGCTAGATGGATTTGTCATGAGAGGTACTTCAATGTATATATAGCCCTCAGGGATGCTGTTTTGTATTTCTCGGCATTTAGTAAGAACTTTTTTAGGCTCATATAAATGCTCGAGAACATGAGTTAATAATATCAAATCGAATGTATCATTTGTTTCGAGATTTTCGGCGGTACCATGTATGCATGGTACCTTATAAAGGCGGTCGGCCATTTCAATAGAAGCGGTGCCAGGCTCGACGCCCAACACTTTTTCCACACCTGCATCGCGAAAGCGCGACAATGTGTAACCATCAGAGCTACCTATCTGTAATACAGAAAGCGGCATATTACCAATGCCACGCTTGATAAACTGGATCTGTTCATCAAGATCTCTGACTTTGGCCTCTGAGGGTTTTTCTTGTCGACCAGGATTGGTATATACCGCTATGGAGCTATAAAACTGCATCATCTCATCGAATGTTACAGTCGGGCTCTGACACACTGTGCCGCAATCGGTACAGACTGAAAAGCCGATCTCTTTGGGTGAAAGTCCTGGCAGTGCCCAGGTAGTAGAAAAAACACACTCAAGGTTTTTACTGTCGCATAAAAAACAACTTCGAATCATTATTATATACCTGCTCTTGCATAAATGACCGACTCAAATAAATGCTGGGAGTGATGAGAAAACCAGAATTTATAGTTGTTATTCAGGCTATGGATTTTTTCAATCAGCTCCCATAAGTGGTTAGGTTCATGGTATGCACTGATGGCAAGCTTGGGTGGGTTTGTTTTTAAAAGCGTTTGAGCACCTCGAAGTGCTTCGGGCTCTGCACCTTCAATATCCATTTTTATATAAGATGGTGTGCCAGAAATCAGAGCAGTGTAATCATCAATGGTTGTGGCTTCAATTTCAGTGAAGGATTGATTTGCAGAGTATGAGCCGCTCACACGTGATTGCATGGTATGGACAGCCTCATGAGACTGCAGGAATTTAAGTGTTGTGATTTTATCCCATAAGGCTTTTTTTACTGCATGGCAGTTCGAAAAACCTCTGTCCGCTACAAGGGTTGAAAGGATTTTATAATTGGCCTCATCAGGCTCAAAGCTGTGAATCTCGATCCCTTCGCCGAGTAAATCTTTAAGCTCAATAAGCGTATCACCATGCCAAGCGCCACCATCTAGGTATATGTCAGTGGGCTTCGGCAGCACATTAGGGTTCATATAATGGCTGTGGGATGGTTTAACTAAATGCAGCGGATTGTAGGTCTGGCGGTATCGGATACAGCCCATATAACGTTGGAGGTCGGCACCGGTTAGATATTTTTCGCCGATTTCGACTGATTTTTTTACATTGAAAATTTTATGATTGAAGTGATTCTTCCATCTTTCAAAGTCAACACAAAAACTGAAATCAAGGAAGCTCTTATCAAGTTCGTTAAGCTGCAGGGCTATATCTCTGGCCCATGAGCTAGCGATCATAATCGTTTGATCATGGTGAAAAAGTTCGTCAGGTGAAATAACAGGCCTCTCACGAAACAAAGAACCATGCTTTTTGACATCATTATCGACGTAGCAAACAATGTGAACACGATAACTATTCAAAATGTCTGTGACACAATCGGCTGCACCGCCAGTGCCAAAAACAACCACTTCATCCAGCCCTGCAAGAATTTCATCCGGAGAGGGCCAAGCCAGGTTGTCGAGAATGTCATCCGTCAGCGCCTCTAGTTCTGGTCTTTTATCCAAAGTACATTCCCCCATTAATATTGATTGTTTGTCCTGTCAGATAAAAAGACTCGTCCTTGCAAAGATGTAAAATTTGTGCTGCAACTTCATTAGTGTCGGCAAGGCGTCCGGCGGGAATACTTCTGACTTTCTCTTGGCCTGCCGATGAATCCAGTTCCTTGGCGGACATCTCAGTTGCAACCAGACCAATAGCGATGGCCATACTGGCCACTCCGTTCTTGGAGTAAATCTTGGCCAGCGACTGTGTAAAGTTTATCAGGGCTGCTTTAGATGCCGCGTAATGTACCTGATTGAAGCCACCCCATTGGCCACCTATTGAGGTGATGTTAATGATTCTGCCCCATTGTTGCTCGAGCATCTTGGGTAGAACTTCCTGAGATGTTGCAAAAGGCCCTTGCAGATTGACCTTAAGCATGTGCTCCCATTCTTCGTCTGTTATGGTGTCGAAAGGTTTTTCCTGTGCAATGGCGCCATTGTTCACCAGGATCGATACAGGCTCGCCAAACGTTTTCTCTAATGTATCAAGTGCATTTCTAATGGACGTGCGAGAGGTGTAATCCAGCTTCACTGCCGTGGCCGTGCCGCCCAATGTCCTGATTTCGTTGGCAAGGGTCGAGGCACCATCGTCACGGCTGCAATAGCCAATCCCAACCCGAAACCCTCGAAGCGCGAGTTGTTTGCTAATGGCAGAACCGATACCGCCGGCTCCTCCGGTAACCAAGGCAACACGCATTTGATCAGGTTGCTTCATTCTGTACCTCTCGAACCATGCGATATACGTTTTGATATAGGCTTTCTGTATCAAGGCCGTAGAGCTTGGCCAGCTCATCTGGCTCGCCCGAAGTGCCTATGATTTCATTCACGCCTATGCGCCGTTGTGGGACACGCGCGCTTTCACTCAACACTTCAGCCACTGCACTGCCCAGGCCACCCGTAACATTATGGTCTTCACAGGTCACGACCAGACTGGTTTCAGACGCCAGTTCTTCCAGTAACGCTCTATCGATAGGTTTTATGGTGGGCATGTGAACAACTCCGGCCTTTATACCGTTTTCTTCGAGCATTTCCGCTGCCGCCAAGGCTCGGTAGGTCATGACACCACAGCCTATGAGAGTCACGTCCTTTCCTTTGCGAATAATACGGCCTTTGCCGATGACAAAATTGGGTTCAGCGTCAAACAAATTGGGGCAGGGGCTACGGCCTGTACGCATGTAGGCGGGGCCTTCGTATGAGGCTAGTGCCTTGGTTGCTGCGGCAACCTCAAGTGCATCACAAGGAGAGAGGACAACCATGCCCGGGATGGCACGCATGCATGCCAAGTCTTCAAGACACTGGGCAGAGGCGCCATCTGGCCCGACATCCAGCCCAGGATGGCTGGCGACCAGTTTGACATTCATATTGGAGTAAGCAACTGATAAGCGAATCTGTTCCAGTGCACGGAGCATGAAGACAGCAAAGGTGGTGGCAAATGGTTTTAAACCTCGGTGAGCAATACCTGAAGCTACACCCACCATGTTTTGCTCGGCAATTCCGCACTGAATGAAGCGGTCAGGGTGGCGAGTCCTGAAGTGGTGTGCTCCAGTTCCACCAGCCACATCAGAATCTAAAACCACTATTTTTTCGTCGCTATCGGCAAGGTCACTTAGAGCTTTGCCAAATGCCTCTCGAAGTGAGTCGGATTGTTTTCCTACTAATGATGGGCTCAGGGTAGAGTTCTTGGTTTCAGCGGGCATTCTTATACTCCTCAATATCACTTGAGCTGCAGCCAAGTGCTTGTAAGGAGGACACAAGCTGCTCTTCGGTCATTGTGACACTGCCGTGCCACAAGGGCTGGTCCTCCATGAACTCAATCCCTTTGCCCTTTATCGTATGGGCAATGATGACTTTGGGTGCCAAATTTTGTGAATGACGAGATAAAGCTAAAGCAATGTCGGTCATGTTGTGGCCATCAACTTCATGTACTTCCCATCCAAATGCCGACCACTTCTGATCAAGAGGCTCAAGGTTGGAAATGTTGACGTTGAAGTCGTCACTCTGCAGCTTGTTGTAATCGACAATAACGGTAAAGTTGTTGAGTTGGTGCTGTGCGGCAAACATGGCCATCTCCCAAACCTGTCCCTCTTGCAGCTCTCCGTCACCCACTAAAGAAAATACTTGGGCAGCCTCTTTCTGATGCTTTAAAGCCACAGCGATACCGGCCGCAAAAGATACACCCTGTCCCAGTGAGCCAGTGCTCACTTCGACCAACGGTAGTTTGCTCACATCCGGGTGCCCCTGCAAGGCTGATCCAATGTGGCGTAAAGTCTTCAGAGAGTTTCGACTGATGAGGTTCCTGCTGGCAAATGCAGCATAAAGAGCAGGTACCGCGTGCCCCTTGGAAAGGACGAAGTAGTCGTCACTGTAACTTTCCACGCGCTTTTGAGCAGGCTTTAATATCTTATGAAAGAGCACGGTGAGTATGTCTACACAAGACAATGAACCACCGGGGTGGCCTGAGTGTGCATGGTAGATCGATGAAATAGTGTCGCGTCGCATTTGCAAGGCAATTTGTTTCATTTCGTCCATAGGAGGATAGGCAGACTCTGACATAGAGATACTCACTCAGCTGAAAAGGTTTTGCGTACATGCATTAAGGGACGAAGACCATCTGCTGGGTCTGCACGCCAATCTCTGTCTGCTTGTTCGCTAGGGGTAAGGTAAATGTCTGGCTTTCCATCAATCAAATCAGCGTCTTTGCAGGTTTCTATTACTGAGGCGATGTTGCTTGGCAACCAGCAATGGCCGCTGTGGTATTCGTCGCCCTTCCCATCCAGATCAAGGTGAAACTCAATAGCTGTTGCATTCCAACGGTGCACTGCACGTGAGATGACAGCAGGTGAAACGGAGTGGTCTGACCAGCCGGTGTTTACCTTGAATCGTGAGCGAAGAGTTTCGATTACGGCTAAATTGCACTCATCAGGTGGAGTGGGGTACGCGGAGACACAGTGCAGTAACGTTATGTCTCGGGCGCCTGCTTCTTTCAGACATGTAACGGCATGATCAATTTCTTCCAGTGTTGCCATGCCTGTGGACAGAATTATGGGCAGTCCGGTCTGGGCGCATGCAACCAGAAGCTCATCCCACAGCAGCTCATAGGAGGCAACCTTGAAGAAGTCCACATACGGTGCCAACTCTTCAACTGCACCCAGATAAAACGGAGTGCATGAAAATTGTATCCGGCTTTCAACACAGCAGGCCTTGAGCTGGGGAATAAACTCAACTGGAAGTTCCCACTCCCGCCTGCGGCGGTGTGTTTCACTGGCGGCCAGAATTTCGGGTGCAAAAAGTTGATCAATTTTAAACAGCTGAAACTTTACAGCATCGCAGCCTGCTTCAGCGGCGGTGCGAATGAACTCGAAACAGCGCTCCAGATCTCGATGGTGATTACTGGATACTTCCGCAATGAAGGTCGTCACGCGGGTAGCCCCCTTAACTGCTGGACTCGGACCGCATGACGGAGCCGAGAGATGACCTGAATACTCAATTCTCTTGGGTTATCGGCATCTTACAGAGATGCTTTATGGTCAACCACAGTCTTTTATGGCATTAGCCAGTGCTGTGATGACGGTGTCCTGTTGGGTCTCTGTCATTGTACCAAACAGTGGCAGGCTGATGGCCTCACGGTAGTACTGCTCAGCATTTGGGAAGTCACCTTCCTTGAATCCCAGAGACGTGTAGTAGGGTTGGGTGTGGATCGGGATGTAATGCAGATTAACGCCAATTTGCTGCGCTCTCATCGAGGCAAAGACGTGGTTGCGGTCAGCAATCTCCTGCTGCACCCTTATTACATACAGATGGCGCGCACTGTAGCTGTCCGGGCTTTGCCAGGGGCAGGTAACCGGCAGGTTGCTCAATAGTCTGTCATACCGTTCCGCCAGATCATGGCGGCATTCAACATATTGATCGAGGCGCTCAAGCTGGCTGAGACCCAGGGCGCCCTGCAGTTCAGTCATGCGATAGTTGAACCCCAGCGCAATTTGCTGATAGTACCAGGGGCCGTCTGGCTCATGGGTCATCTGTGTTGGATCTCGCGTGATGCCGTGGCTGCGAAGCAATTCCATCGTCGCATGAAGTTCTGCGCGGTTTGTTACTGCCACGCCACCCTCTGCCGTGGTGATGATTTTGACGGGGTGGAAGCTGAAGATTGTAATGTCACTGAAGTCGCAGTTACCAACAGGGCGGCCCTGGTAGTGCCCGCCTATGGCATGGGAGGCGTCTTCTATAACGGCAAACCCATATTGAATGGACAGTCGATGAATGGCGGCCATGTCACAGGGTTGGCCGCAGAGGTGCACGGCCACAACGATTTTGGGAAGCTGCCCGGAGAGCTTTGCCGTTTCAAGCTTTCGTGCCAGCGCGTCAGGGCACAGGTTGTAGGTCTGGGGGTCAATGTCGACAAAGTCGACTTGAGCGCCACAGTAAAGACCACAGTTGGCGGAAGCTACAAAGCTGATCGTGCTGGTCCACAGCCAGTCGCCGGGACCGAGCCCCAATGCGAGGCATGCAAGATGGAGGGCTGAGGTCGCGCTGTTTACCGCAATGGCATGTCGAGCGCCTACCTTTTGCGCAATGGCTTCCTCAAACCGCGGAACAGCCGGGCCCTGTGTCAAAAAATCAGATTGCAATACTTGTACGACTGCATCTATGTCGGCCGTGGTTACATCCTGGCGGCCATAGGGAATCATGCTCACACCTTCCCTATGATACTGCTGTTATTGGCGATCCAGCTGACCAGTTCCTGAGGTGGCATCCATTGAGTATTGTTGTCGCTGCTGTATACGAAATTTTCGACCACCGGCTTGCCATTCTTAATGCGCTTGCAATCACTGTTACAGCCGTGAAGTGAAGGCAGTATTTTGAAGTACTCGTCATATTCGAAGGTGTAGTTCGCATCTTCGATGCTGATCATCTGCTCGTGCAACTTTTCACCCGGCCGTACGCCGACAATTTTCAACTCAGCCTTGGGGGCAATTGCTCGTGCCAGGTCAACAACCTTCATCGACGGAATCTTTTTAACGTAGATTTCACCGCCGATCATGTCTTCAAATGCTTGCCAGACCAATTCTACGCCCTGTTCCAGCGTGATCATGAAGCGTGTCATGCGTTCATCGGTAATCGGCAGAACACCTGAATCTCTAATCGACAGGAAAAAAGGAATGACAGACCCGCGAGAGCCCATGACGTTTCCGTACCTGACCACAGAAAAGCGTGTGCCGTGTTCGCCTGAATAGGCATTACTGGCAACGAACAGCTTATCGGAAGCAAGCTTGGTTGCACCGTAAAGGTTGATCGGGCTGCTGGCTTTGTCAGTGGAAAGCGCTACAACGCGTTTTACGCCCTTGTCGATGCAGGCATCAATGAGGTTCATTGCGCCATTGATGTTGGTCTTGATGCACTCGAAGGGGTTGTACTCGGCGGTAGGCACAATTTTGGTGGCAGCGGCGTGAACGACATAGTCGACCCCATCCAGAGCACGGTAGAGCCGATCCTTGTCACGTATGTCGCCAATGAAAAAACGAACACGTGGATCACCCTCAAACTTTTTGGCCATCTCCCACTGTTTCATTTCATCACGCGAGAAAATGATGATTTTCTTGGGGTTGTACCGCTCAAGTGTCATTGGAATAAACGTGTTTCCGAATGAGCCGGTACCGCCTGTAACAAGGATGCACTTATTCTTAAGCATCACACGTGTCTCGTTTTGATTCTCTGAATGTGTCGGCAGCCATGACTATAACATTAGATCTGCACCCTGAGTCCCGTGAGTGCGTTTCATGTATCTGGGACTGGCATGTGTGGATGATCCGAGCTGTCAATCCATTGACATCCTCTCGTCATCCGGTAGATTGTCAGAATCCTGACAAGCCCGGACACACCCATGAGCATAACCAACCAAGGCGTTTCTGGCCAGCTTCCTTTTCAGGCACTTGTCATTGATGATGACGCCATTCGTCGCGATGCCCTGCGCACCTGTTTACAGTTCATCGAAGTAGAGTGTCATGTTTTTGACTTTGTTAGTTGGCTGCAACAGGGTAAAAGTTTTTCGCTCGATACCATCGGTGTGGTACTGATCGGTGAGAGCAGTTTGCCGATAGCGCTCAACAAGCTGGTGGCCGAGCTGGATCGTGGTGTGGTGATTCCCAAACTGCTCACCTGTGACTGGCCCGAGCTGGATCATGATGCATTTGCGCAGTCCGGTATTCTGGGTGTGCTGGCGCAGCCTTATCGTTATCCACAGTTACTGGATTGGCTGCATCAATGTGCCCTTCTGCGTGAGCGTGGCATAACTGAGCCGCGTGCACTGCCGGATATGCCGGGTTTTGTCGGCCAGAGTGCGCCCATTCGCGAGATCCGGCACCTTATTGCTCAGGTGGCACCACGTGATATCAGTGTCCTGATCACCGGCGAGTCCGGTACCGGCAAGGAGGTGGTGGCGCGTTGCCTGCATGAGCATTCGCCGCGCCGTGACGGGCCTTTTGTGCCGGTCAACTGTGGCGCCATTCCATCCGAGCTGCTCGAAAGTGAGCTGTTCGGTCATGAGAAAGGGGCGTTTACCGGTGCTATCTCCAGCCGACCCGGTCGGTTTGAACTCGCCAACGGCGGTACGCTGTTTCTGGACGAAATCGGTGATATGCCGCTGCCGATGCAGGTCAAGCTGCTGCGTGTGTTGCAGGAGAGGCAGTTTGAGCGGGTGGGGGGCAGCAAAACACTGGAAGTGGATGTGCGCATCGTTACCGCGACCCACAAGAACCTGGAGCTGATGATTCAGGATGGTCAGTTCCGTGAAGATCTGTATTACCGCCTCAATGTGTTCCCGATCGAGATGCCCGCACTGCGCGACCGGTTGGAAGACCTGCCCCTGCTGATCAATAATCTGAGCCGACAGCTGGATGAAACCGGAGCCGGACGGCTGCAGTTCCACCCGGCCGCGCTGGAGTCCCTGCGCCTGCACCCCTGGCCGGGCAACGTAAGGGAGCTGGCCAATCTGGTTGAGCGGCTCAGTATCATTCACCCTGGTGGTGTGATCGGGGTGTCGGAGCTGCCGCCCAAATTTCGCCATATTGAAGAGCCGGACCCAGAACGTTATGCACGGCCTGAGCTGCCGCTGCAGGTCGATACAGGGCAACCTGTCGTATCCGCCGAAGTTGCCGCTGTCGAGGCCCTGCCTGCCGAGGGGGTTGATCTCAAGGCCTGGCTGGAATCCCATGAGCAACGCTTGATCCATCAGGCACTTGATGCGACCGATCAGGTAGTATCGAAAGCGGCGCGCCTGCTGCAGATTCGGCGTACCACACTGGTGGAAAAAATGCGCAAATACGGGATTGAACGCCAGTGACTGAACACCAACAGCTGCAACAACGGATCGCCGAACTTGAACGTCAGGTGTCTGCACTTCAGGCCGACAGGGTGGCCCTTGAGCGCCTGCGCCGCCTGATTGATCGCATGCCCGGCGGAGTGCTGGTTATCGGTCAAACCGGACGTATTATCGAATTCAACCCGGCTGCGGTGTTGTTGCTGGGGATAGAGTTGGCCAATAAAACCTGGCTGGAGGTGATCAATCAGTGTTTTGCACCGAGGCCAGACGATGGCCATGAGGTATCGCTGAAGAACGGCCGCCGTGTAAGTCTGTCGACACAGGCATTGGATGGCGAACCGGGCCAGCTGGTGTTTATCACCGACCAGACCCACACCCGTACGCTGCAGGAGCAGCTGCACCATTACCAGCGGCTGTCGGAAATGGGGCGGATGATGGCCTCGCTGGCGCATCAAGTGCGCACACCGCTGTCGGCGGCACTGCTCTACGCCAGCCACTTGATGGCACCGCAGCTGGATGATGACAAGCGGATCCGCTTTGCCGGCAAGGTTAAATCGCGCCTGACTCACCTGGAGCAGCAGGTGCGTGACATGTTGATCTTCGCCCGCGGTGAAACCCGATTGGAAGACCGTGTTGATGGCCGTACCTTGATGGCAAGGTTGGAAGACTTGCTGGATCAGCCTTTGAGCCAGCACGATGCAGATTGTGATTGCATCAACGAAGCACCTGATGCGGTGATCCAGTGCAATCTCGAAGCCCTGCTTGGGGCAGTGCTCAATCTGGTTAACAACGCCCTGCAGGCCTGCGAAGAGGGCTCTGAGCTCACGCTGCGTCTGGCCCAAGAGGGAGACAGACTACTGCTTGAAGTGATTGATGATGGTCCGGGCATGGATGCCGCTACACTGAAGCGGGCGCAGGAGCCCTTCTACACTACCAAATCACATGGCACGGGGCTTGGCCTTGCCATCGCTCAGGTGATGGCAAGAGCGCATCATGGCGAGTTTGCTTTGGCTTCGACACCGGGTGTCGGCACCCGTGCGAGCTTCCGTCTGCCCCTGATCAATTCCACCGCACAGGAGTCGGCATGAGTGTAAAAGTCTTGATTGTTGAGGATGATATCGACCTGCGCGAGGCGATTACCGATACACTGGCACTGGCGGATATCCACTATCTGGAAGCCGGCAGTGGTGAGGACGCGCTGGCGTTGCTGAAGCGGGACAGTGTGGATATGGTGATCTCTGATGTGAACATGCCCGGTATGGACGGCCATCAACTGCTGGCCCATCTGAAGCAGCAGACCCCCTCATTGCCGGTGGCCCTTATTACCGCCTATGGTCAGGTGGAGCGGGCGGTGGACGCGATCCGCAACGGCGCCGCTGACTACCTGATGAAACCCTTTGAGCCGCAACAGCTGATTGATCTTATCCGCACCCATGCGCAGGGCCTGCTGACGGCGCAGTACGACGAACCCGTGGCTGAAGCTCCGGGCAGTCGCCAGTTGCTGCAGCTGGCGCAACGGGTGGCCGCAACCGACTCTACCGTACTGATCACCGGTGAGTCCGGTACCGGCAAGGAGGTGCTGGCACGATATATCCACAATCACTCGCCCCGTGCCGACAAGCCGTTTATCGCCATCAACTGCGCCGCCATTCCCGAGAGCATGCTGGAAGCAACTCTGTTCGGCCATGAAAAGGGCGCTTTCACCGGTGCCATCAGCAGCCAGCCCGGCAAGTTTGAACAGGCCAACGGCGGTACGCTGCTGTTGGATGAGATCAGCGAAATGGATCTGGGGCTGCAGGCCAAGCTGTTGCGAGTGTTGCAGGAGCAGGAGGTGGAGCGTATTGGTGGGCGCAAGGTAATCCCGCTGGATGTGCGCCTGCTGGCCACCAGTAACCGCCAGCTGGAAAAGACCGTGGCGGAGGGAAAGTTCCGTGAGGATCTCTACTACCGTCTGAACGTGTTCCCGCTGCAGTGGCAGCCGCTGCGTGAACGACCGGAAGATATCCGCCCGCTGGCCGAGCGCCTGCTCAAACATCACTGCCGCAAGATGGGTCGCAACCTGGCATCGCTGGACCCGACCGCCGCCAGCAGTTTGTGCGAGCATCACTGGCCGGGCAATGTGCGTGAGCTGGATAATGTAATCCAGCGTGCGCTGATTCTTCAGGCCGGCAACCGGATTACGGCCGCTGATCTGCATCTGGGAAGTGCTGCAATACCGTTGCGTAATGGGGCTGCACAGCCAGCCCCGTCAGACAGTTTGCCCGCGGAGACAGACGAGCCTGAAATGGACCTGGCCGAGGGCTTGTTGGGCAAAGACCTGAAACAGCATGAGTATCAACTGATCGTAGAGGCCCTGCGCGCCACCTCAGGCAGCCGAAAGGATGCTGCTGAAAAATTGGGCATCAGTCCACGCACGCTGCGATACAAGCTGGCGCGAATGCGAGAAGAGGGAATTGATCTGGAGTCATTGCTGTCAGGTAAGTAAGTGCACGCTTACTGTGTAGTATATGACTTTTGTCGGTATCCGAGTAGACCAATGTCTAATTCAGGGGACCCGAGTGGCTTCGGTATAACCTCTCATTAATCAACTCGATCGCGCCGACAATATCGACTATAAATAAGTGCGGCGTTCCACGTTATAAAAACAAAACGCAAGCTAAGGGCATCACGATGAGTGAACAGAACGTATATCCGGTCGATCCGGCTTTTGCTGCCAAGGCGCATGCCGATGACGACAAATATCAGGCGATGTATGAGCAGTCGATCAACGACCCGGAAGCCTTCTGGGGCGAGCAGGGCAAGCGCCTGGACTGGTTCAAGCCATACACCAAAGTTAAAAACACCACGTTTGATCCGCACACTGTCGATATCAAATGGTACGAAGACGGCGAACTGAACGCCTCCTACAACTGCCTTGACCGCCACCTGGAAACCCGTGGCGATCAGGTCGCGATCATCTGGGAAGGCGACGACCCGAGCGAAGACGAAAAAATTACCTACCGTGACCTGCACGCACGCGTGTGTCGCTTTGCCAACGCGCTGAAAGCCAAGGGCGTTCAGAAGGGCGACGTGGTCACTCTCTACATGCCGATGATCCCGGAAGCCGCCGTTGCCATGCTGGCCTGTGCTCGCGTGGGTGCGGTGCACTCCATCGTATTCGGTGGCTTCTCGCCGGAAGCACTGGCAGCCCGTATTGAAGGCGCCAAGTCGAAGGTGGTGATCACCTCCAACTACTCGCTGCGCGGTGGCAAGGTCGTACCGCTGAAAGAAAACGTGGACAAGGCGCTGGATCATCATGAAGCCGGCAACCTGATCGAGACCGTATTTGTCGTCAAGCGTGTCGATAAGGATGTGGCCTGGAACGACAGTCGCGATGTATGGTACGAAGGCGCTGTTGCTGAACAGTCCGACGACTGCCCGGCCGAGCCGATGAATGCTGAAGCACCGCTGTTCATCCTGTACACCTCCGGTTCTACCGGTGCGCCCAAGGGTCTCAAACACACTACTGGCGGTTACATGGTGTACGCTGCCATGACTCATCAGTACGTATTCGATTATCACGAAGGTGATGTGTACTGGTGTACTGCTGACGTGGGCTGGGTGACCGGTCACAGCTACATCGTTTACGGCCCGCTGGCCAACGGCGCCACCACACTGATGTTTGAAGGTGTACCGAGCTACCCGGACAACAGCCGTTTCGGCCGCGTGATCGAGAAACACAAGGTTAATCAGTTCTACACCGCTCCGACCGCCATCCGTGCACTGATGCAGCAGGGTGAAGATGTACTGGGCGACTCTGACCTGTCCAGTCTCAAGCTGCTGGGCTCTGTGGGCGAGCCGATCAACCCTGAAGCCTGGACCTGGTATCACCGCATCTTTGGTAAGGGTAAGTGCCCAATCGTGGATACCTGGTGGCAGACTGAAACCGGCGGCATCATGATTGTTCCGCTGCCGGGTGCAACGGCCACCAAGCCTGGTTCAGCCACGCGTCCGTTCTTCGGCGTACAGCCGGCGCTTCTGGATGGTGAAGGCAAGGAGATCGAGGGGGCCGGTGAAGGCAATCTGGTGATCAAGGACTCCTGGCCGGGTCAGAGTCGTTCGATCTGGGGCGACCATGAGCGCTTCATTCAGACCTACTTCAGCACTTTCAAGGGTGTGTATACCACAGGTGACGGTGCCCGCCGTGATGAAGACGGCTACTACTGGATCACCGGTCGTGTGGATGACGTCATCAACGTATCCGGCCACCGCATGGGTACTGCCGAAGTCGAGTCCGCACTGGTGGCTCACCCGGCCGTTGCCGAGGCCGCTGTTGTCGGTTACCCGCATGATCTTAAGGGTCAGGGCATCTATGTGTATGTCACCCTGCAAAGCGGCTTCGATGCAAGCGACGAGTTGATGAAAGAGCTGCGCAACTGGGTTCGTTCCGAGATCGGCCCGATCGCATCGCCGGACCTGATCCAGTTCGCACCGGGCATGCCTAAGACCCGTTCAGGCAAGATCATGCGCCGTATTCTGCGCAAGATCGCCGAGGACGATTTCGGTGCGCTGGGTGACACTTCCACCCTGGCCGACCCAACCGTGGTGGATGATCTGATTGAGCACCGCATGAACCGCAAGGGCTGATCAACGCCCGACAGGGTAACAGCCATTGAAACGCCCGCCGCTCACTCGGCGGGCGTTTTTGTTTGCGGATTGGCTACAAACTCGCAGCTTGGTGCAGCACTGTCGACAATGAGGTGGTATTATTGCCCCCAAGTAAAGGCCCCCTATTTGACTGATTGGCACAACGTTCGACAACTTCGGCTACTCTTAAACGGGCCAAGGAACGAGGGAGACGATGCATGCAACTGGCACAAAAGATCATTATTGCTGACGACCATCCGCTATTTCGCGCAGCGCTGCGACAAGCGGTGACTCAGGCGGTACCCGGTGTCGAGATTGTCGAAGCCGACAGTCTGGCGGCGGTGCAGGAGAAGGTCGAACAACACGGCGATGCTGATCTGGTGCTGCTGGATATCCACATGCCGGGTACGCATGGCTTTTCCGGGCTGGTGTTCCTGCGTGGCCAGCACCCTGGCGTGCCGGTGGTCGTGGTATCCGGTAGCGAACAGCCGCATGTTATGAAGCGTGCCATCGATTACGGTGCGTCCGGATTTATCCCCAAGTCCGCACCACTGGAAACCATTTCCGAGGCGATTACCGCCGTACTGGAGGGTGAAGAGTGGTTGCCACAGGAGCTGACCGAGAACATGGGCGATGTGAGCGAAGAGGACCAGCAGTTTGCGGCGGCGCTTGCCTCCCTGACACCGCAGCAGTTCCGCGTTCTGACCATGTTGACCGAAGGGCTCTTGAACAAGCAGATCGCCTACGAGCTGAGTGTGTCGGAAGCGACCATCAAGGCACACGTGACTGCCATTCTACGCAAGCTTGGAGTGCATAGCCGTACTCAAGCGGTTATTGCGGCCCAGCGTCTGGGCGTTGAGCCGCCCAAAACCGAAGTCTGATTCCACCTTTTCCCGGGCGCCATAACGGCCCGGGTCATGCCTCTTTTTTCAGTCCTTTTCCGCCCTCAGGGTAGCGATGATCTTGTTGATCATCGCACGCAGTGCCGCCGGCTTGATTGGCTTGGTCAGAAGCTGTGCCTGAGCCGTGTCGATCTCGTCACGCACTTCGTCAGTGCGATCCGCGGTGATCACAATAGCAGGCGAGAAGTATTCTGCCTCGGCAGGCTGGCCCTCAAGTACGGCCAGTTGGCGCAGTGCCATGACCCCGGTCTCGGTCTCGCCCAAGTGGTAGTCCGCCAGCACGATATCCGGTACCCAGCTGCGTTCCAGTGTGACGGCAATCGCTTCATCGCCTGAGAGAGCGGTCACTACATCACAGGACCAACCCTGCAGCAGTGCACTCATCCCTTCCAGAATTTTGGGTTCGTTGTCGATCACCAGTACCTTGATGCCGTTGAGTCCCTTACTGCGTATCCAGCCACGTTGCTCGGGCTTGGGTTTCTGTGCCAGTGAGGCATCCCCCAGTGGCAGGGTAATGCTGAATACTGTGCCCTGACCCGGCCAGGAACGAACCTTGAGCTGGTGCCCCAACATGCGGGCGATACGGTCGGTAATTGCAAGCCCCAGTCCCAGCCCCTTCACCTGACTGTGTTTGGGGTTGTCGATCCGCTTGAACTCCTCAAACACCTCGCGCAGCTTATTATCGGGAATACCAACACCGGTATCCCAAACTTCAAGCCGCAGCTGCTGGCCCTCGCGTCGTGCCCCCATCAGCACCTTGCCGCTGGCGGTGTAGCGCATGGCGTTGGACAGAAAGTTCTGCATGATGCGGCGAAGAAGAGTCTGGTCGGAATACACTACCTGATGGCAATTGACGCTGTGGAACGCAAGGCCTTTCTCCTTTGCCAGCACGCTGAACTCGGTATTCAGAGTCTGGAACAGGTACTCCAGTGAGAAGTGGGTCAGTGTCGGTTCCAGTGCACCGGCATCCAGCTTGGATATATCCAGAATGGCGGTGATCAGTTCTTCCGCCGCCTTGAGTGAGCCGTCAAGATTTTCCACCAGCTGGCTGGTCTCGCGGCTGTGACTTTGCTGCGCCAGGGCAGAGCTGAACAGGCGCGCGGCATTGAGCGGTTGCAGCAGGTCATGGCTGGCGGCGGCCAGGAAGCGGGTCTTGCCCAGGTTGGCGGCTTCTGCATCGGACTTGGCCTGGCGCAGTTCATCTTCCATCAGGGCGCGGATGGTGTTCTCCTTGCGCAGTTCCTTGTTGACGACTGACAGTGCATGGGTACGCTCACGCACGCGCTGTTCCAGGTTCTCGTTGGTCTCTTGCAGTGCCTGCTCTGCCTTGCGACGCTCGGTGATGTCCTGATACAGCGTGAAGTAGCCCAGAACATCGCCGTATTCACCAATATGAGGGATGTAGGTCACCTCGGCAAAACGGATGCTGTCGCCCTGTGTGGGCAGGCGGGTTTCAAAGCGCTGTCGCTCACCTCGCAGTGCAGCGTCAATATAGTGACGCCGGTTGATGTACTCCTCTTCCGGCAGGGCCTGAAGGCAATGTACGCCGGCAATATTGTGCCGATCGAGGCCAAAGGCATCCGCATAGGCCTTGTTTATAAACAGAAAGCGGCATTCCGGGTCGAGATAGGCGATCAATACCGGCACGTTGTCGGTGTAGATGCGGATATTCTGCTCGCTCTCGCGCAGTGCCTCCTCGATCCGCTTGTGCTCGGTGATGTCCATGTAGGTGTTGACGTAACCGCCATTGGGCATCGGGTTGCCACGCACCTCGAGCACCGTGCCATCCGGGCGATAGCGCTCGTAGCTGTGGGGTGCGCCGGAGCGGATTGAGTCCAGTCGCATTCTGACCTGATGCTCAACATCTCCCAGCCCGTATTCACCCTTGATGGCGTTATAACGGAACACCTCTTCAATCGGGCGGCCGACACAGATCAGCCCTTCCGGGTAGCTGAACATCTCCACGTAGGGGCGGTTCCAGGCGACCAGTCGCATCTGCTGGTCCACTACGCTGATACCGAGGCTGATGTTCTCGATGGTGGACTGCAGCAGCGAGCGGTTGAAGCGCAGAGCCTGCGAGGCTTCATCCACAATGGTGACAACATCGCCGATCTCCATCTCGCGACCGCGCAGGGTTGAATCCATGACGATACGGGCCGATGATGCACCGATGGCACCCGACAGCAGGCGCTCAGTATGCTGGATCAGTTCGGGCGTCGCCTTTTCGGCTGCCATTGGCGGCCCTTCCCCCCGGCCCTGCCCAAAACTGCTGAACGCTTGGCGGGTGCGGCTCATGCCCAGAAAACGCTCGCTCAACATCTGCAAATCGCCAACGGTCACTTGCCCGAAATGGCGTGATGGGTCGGCAATGCCCTTGGCAGAGGTGTTCACGAAGGCGCTGGCCTGAATCCGGTCAACCAGGCGGATGCTGGTGAAGCGTGAGACCAGCACAAACAGCAGGATGTTGACGCCCAGGCTCCAGATCACACCGTGCGTCAATGGGTCGAGTCCATTCAGGCCAAGCAGGGCGGTTGGGTTGAGTAAACCGTTGCTGTCACTGACCTGAGGCAGCCATTCAACCGGAATCAATCGGGCCGAGTTGAGGGTCGGCAGCACCAGAGTGTAGACCCAAAGCAGAAAGCCGGCGCTGAGCCCTGCCAGCACACCGTAGCGGTTGCCGCTGCGCCAGTAGATGCCGCCGATGATGGCTGGCAGGAACTGGATCGCTGCCACGAATGCCAGCAGGCCGAAGGAGGCCAGCGGCCCCTGTTCGCCCAGGATGCGGTAGTAGAAGTAGCCCATCAGTAACAGGCAGATGATGGTGATGCGCCGCACACGCAGCAGCAGGGCGCCCAGATCACGGGATTGTGACAGGCGCAGCCATGAGATGCGGAACAGCAGCGGCATTACGATATCGTTACATACCATGGTAGCCAGCGTGATGCTGGCCACGATCACCATGCTGGTGGCCGCCGACAGTCCACCAATAAAGGCGAAGGTGGCCAGGTAGCCCGAGCCCTCTGCAAGTGGCAGCATCAGTACATAGGTGTCGGCATCAACATTACTGCCGTTGAAAAAGATCATGCCACCGGTGGCGATCGGCAGCACAAACAGGCCCAGTATCAACAGATAGAGCGGGAACAGCCAACGGGCGGTGTACAGGTTGCGACGTCGGGTGTTTTCCACAATGCTGACATGAAATTGACGCGGCAGGCAGATGGCTGCCGCGCAGGCCAGAACCACCTCGGTGAGAAAACCGGTGGTAAGCGGGTTGCTGAAATTCTGGTTGTCGCGCAGCTGTGTCTGCACCTGCCAGGCCAGGTCCTGAAAACCGTCAAAAATGCCGAAGATCACGAACAGCCCGACCGCGACAAACGCGGCAAGTTTGACCAGTGATTCAAACGCCACCGCCAGCACCAGTCCTTCGTGGTGTTCAGTTGCGTCGATGTGCCGGGTGCCGAACAGAATGGCAAACACCGCCATCAACAGTGCAACAAACAGGGCGGTGTCACTGCCCTTGCTCATGGCTTCGGTAGCTCCCGGCGCCAGTGCGTTGTAACTGATCGCTACCGCCTTCAACTGCAGGGCGATATAGGGAATGGTCCCCATGACCGCGATCAGCGTCACCAGTACCGCGAGACTTTGGCTTTTGCCATAGCGTGAAGAGATGAAGTCGGCGATGGTGGTGATGTTTTGCTGCTTGCTGACGGTGAACACCTTTTCGATGACACGCATTGCCAGCAGAAATACCAGAATTGGCCCCAGGTAGGTGGCGACGAATTCCCAACCGGTAGAAACGGCGCGGCCAACCGCCCCGTAAAAGGTCCAACTGGAGCAGTAGACGGCGAGGGAGAGCGAGTAAATGACCGGGTTGCTGGCCCACTGTTTGCCGGCACTGCTTTTGTCACCAAAGTAGGCGATGGCAAACAGCAGGCCCAGATAGGCCAGTGAAATCAGGATGATGGTCCAGCCGGATAGCATGTCGAATCTCGCTTGCAAGTGGATCAGGCGGCTAGTGTAGCGCCTAAGTCTTGTGTCGGCACCGTTACGGACATCAGAGCGGACCAAAGGCCTGTGACCATTGTATTACATGCCACGGATCATGTTTTTTGAATGTTTTTGTAACATGCTGATTCTTCGATGTTATTTTTGTTCGGGTAAGGCAGGGAATACAGTGTTCTACTAAAGTCGGGGCTTTTATTCCGTGCGTTCTTTCTGCAAGATCACTCTGGAATTACTCTCGGCTCCAATAACAAGAAAACGGAGAAACAACATGGCAGATGATAAATCCAAAGCTGCTCAATACTGGTCGACGAACCTTCGTCTGATCCTGGGAAGCCTGGTCGTGTGGGCCCTTGTGTCCTATGGCTGCGGCATCCTGTTCCGTGGCGTGCTGTCCGGCATTCCGGTCGGTGGCGCTGACCTCGGCTTCTGGTTTGCCCAGCAGGGCTCCATCCTTACCTTTATCGGCATCATCTTCCACTACGCCTGGAGAATGAACAAGCTCGATAAAGAGATGGGTCTGGAGGAGTAAGCCAGTATGAGTCAGTTTGCAATTAACTTGATCTTCGTAGGTGCATCCTTTGCACTCTACTTCGGCATCGCCATCTGGGCCCGTGCCGGTTCTACCAAAGAGTTCTACGTTGCAGGCGGGGGTGTTCACCCGGTTGCCAACGGTATGGCGACCGCTGCTGACTGGATGTCAGCTGCCTCCTTTATCTCCATGGCGGGTCTGCTGTCTGCAGGTTATGTCAACTCCTCCTTCCTGATGGGGTGGACTGGTGGTTATGTACTGCTGGCGATGCTGCTGGCCCCGTACCTGCGCAAGTTCGGCAAGTTCACCGTACCTGACTTCATTGGCGATCGCTTCTACAGTCGTGGTGCGCGCCTGGTGGCGGTAATCTGCCTGATCGTGGCGTCGGTTACCTACGTAATCGGTCAGATGACCGGTGCCGGTGTTGCCTTCTCTCGCTTCCTGGAAGTGAGCAGTACTGCCGGTATCTGGATTGCGGCGGCGGTTGTATTCTTCTACGCCGTATTTGGTGGCATGAAGGGTATCACCTACACCCAGGTGGCTCAGTACGTGGTACTGATCATCGCCTACACCATCCCGGCCGTGTTCATTTCTTTGCAGCTGACCGGTAACCCGATCCCGATGTTTGGCATGTTCGGCGAGCACACCGAATCCGGTCTGCCGCTGCTGACCAAGCTGGACGAAGTGGTTCGTGAACTGGGCTTCCGTGATTACACCGCTGATGTGGACAACAAGCTGAACATGGTTCTGTTCACGCTGTCTCTGATGATCGGTACTGCAGGTCTGCCGCACGTAATCATCCGCTTCTTCACTGTACCGAAGGTGGCTGATGCACGCTGGTCTGCTGGCTGGGCACTGATCTTCATCGCGCTGCTGTACCTGACGGCTCCGGCGGTTGCTTCCATGGCGCGTCTGAACCTGATCAACACCGTTTACCCGAATGGCCCGACTGAACCGGCCATCGAGTACGCAGAGCGTCCTGACTGGGTGAAAACCTGGGAAGAAACCGGTCTGATCAAGTTTGAAGACAAGAACAGTGACGGTCGCATCCAGTTCTACAATGCCAAGGCGGGCGATGATTTTGCATCCGTTGAGCAGTCGCGTGGCTGGAACGGTAACGAGCTGACTGTAAACAACGATATCCTGGTACTGGCCAACCCCGAGATTGCTCAGCTGCCGGGTTGGGTTATCGGTCTGATCGCGGCCGGTGGTATTGCAGCGGCACTGTCGACTGCAGCAGGCTTGCTGCTGGCGATCTCCTCTGCCGTGTCGCACGACCTGATCAAAACCATGATCAACCCGAATATCACCGATAAGGGTGAATTGATGGCGGCTCGTATCTCCATGGCTGTAGCGATTCTGGTAGCAACCTATCTGGGTCTGAACCCGCCAGGGTTTGCGGCGCAGACGGTAGCACTGGCGTTCGGTATCGCAGCTGCGTCCATCTTCCCGGCCCTTATGATGGGTATCTTCTCCAAGCGGGTGAACAACAAGGGTGCAGTCGCCGGTATGCTGGCTGGTCTGCTGAGTACTCTGGTGTACATTTTCACCTTCCTGGGCTGGTTCTTCATCCCGGAAACCAACACTCTGGCCAACACTCCGGATAACTGGATTCTGGGCATCTCTCCGCTGTCCTTCGGTGCGGTGGGTGCGATGATCAACTTCGTGGTTGCCTTCGCTGTGTCTCACATGACTGAAGAGCCGCCGGTTGAGATTCAGGAACTGGTAGAAAGCGTGCGTTACCCGAAAGGTGCTGGCGCTGCGGTTGACCACTGAGCATAATACTGCCTGAGTACAGACAGCAGATGTCTGACAAGGGTTGATCCAAATCGGGCTTCCAACTGGAAGCCCGACTTTTTTCAGGAAGTGAGAAGTATGATCTGGAATCTGGTTGCAACAGCGTTTGCCGGTCTCGGTGCCGCGGGGGTAGCGCTCATCCTGCGTATGCTGAGCCGAAAAAAACTCCCCAAGTGGATCATTCCTGCTTTTGCAGGTGCTGGTATGCTGGCCTACCAGATCTATATTGAATACAGCGCACTGGATCTGATCAAGTCCAGGTTGCCTGAAGGTACTGCTGTGATCGAAACCGAAACGGACAGTATGGTGTGGCGCCCGTGGACCTATCTGGTTCCTCTGGAAACCGCCTTTACTGCACTGGATGTAACCAATGCCGACAGCCGAACTCTTGAAACGGGTGAACAGGTTGTCAGGTTTGTGTTGTATCGGTTCGAGAAGCACCATGTAACTCAGGCGCATCCTCAGGGGTATCTGCTCAACTGTGATAACCGTGAAGTGGTTAAGCTGGATGAGGAGGGGCGGCCGATGGCTTCGCCTGCAGAGCAGATTGCCAGAGGAAAGCAGGTATATCAGATGCTGTGCCAGCCCTGACTGGCCTTGGCACAACGAACCGCTCCGACTAAAGTCGGGGCATATTTAGCCACCTGTGTTTGTTAGATTCAGTGGATAAGCCCACAGGCTTTCACCGGATATAACAACAACAGAGTGGTGTCATGTATTCAGGTAAAGAAGGCGCCAAGGCAAGTTGGCGCGAGAACCTCAGAATTAGTCTTACCGGTCTGGTTATCTGTCTTGCTGCCTTGTATGGATATGGCACTGTCTTTATCGATGAGCAGCATCAAGCCCGCCTTTCAAACACCCCACCTGACTTCTGGTTTTCTCAGGAAGGCCCTGCTTTTCTCATGATTGTGCTTATGTGGGCTTTTGTGTTCTGCATGAGTCGGCCCCGCCTTTGTCTCGAGCTGCAGGAGTAGAAAATGCCCAACTCGTTCAAGATCGATAACATCCCTTTCAGCCTGCTGAATGAGGAGGAGCAAACGCTGCTGCGTGCCAACCTGGATATCGCCTATTTCCAGAAAGGCGAAACCGTCATCCAGGCAGGTGAGGTGCCAGACGGCCTGCATGTGGTGCTGAAAGGCCGAGTCAGCGAGAGTGAAGCGGTTTCCGAGGATGGCGAAAAAAGAACTCAGCATGTGTTCGTACACTATGAGAACGAAGACTACTTCGGCGGCTGGTCGGCACTGAGAGGCAAGGCGATCCATAATTTCGTGGCGGAAGAGGAAACCATTTGTCATATCCTGCCGACACGAACACTGCTGGACTTGATGGCGACCAATGCCCAGTTTGCCGATTACTTCCAGCAGAACCTGGCGGTAAAGCGTGAGATTGTCGCTCAGCATGGCAGTAATCAGGACATGGCTGAGTTCATGCTGGCCAAAATCACCGATGCCACTGTTCGTGAGCCGTTGGTGGTAGAGCAAGGGACCAGCATTCGTGCTGCAACCGAGCTTATGCGAAGCCATAAAGCGGACTGTGTACTGGCACGCAAGGGTGGTCGTTATGGCATGGTAACCGGGACTGATCTGCTGGACGCAGTCGTGCTGAAGCAGCTGCCACTGGAAACGGATGTGTCCGATATCGCCAGTTATCGATTGATCGCCATTGACCATGAGGACTACCTGTTTAACGCGCTTGTGATGATGACTCAGCAGCAGATTGAGCGTGTAGTCGTGATGGATGGTCAGGATATGGTGGGTATTGTCGAGCTGACCGATGTGCTCAGCTACTTCTCCAGCCATTCCCATGTGATTGGCTTGCGCATCGAGCGTGCAGCCAGCATCGACCAGTTGCGTGAGGCCGCACAGGGCCTGAATGAGCTGATCAAGGCGTTGATCTCTACCGGCGTCAAGATTCGTTTTACCATGGATCTACTGGCGGCCATGAACGGGCGCATTATTGCCAAGCTGTTCGATCTGATCGTCCCTGCGGACATGCAGCCGCACGTCTGCTTGATCGTGATGGGGTCGGAGGGGCGTGCCGAGCAGATCATGAAAACCGATCAGGATAACGCGCTTATATTTCGTGACAATCTGGCCTGGCCTGAAATGCAGCAATGCATGCAGCAGTTCAGCGAGACTCTGATCTCATTCGGCTTTCCGCCTTGTCCAGGTAACATCATGGTGTCCAATCCCGAATGGGTCAATTCGGTGGGTGACTGGACTCAGAAGCTCAGTGATTGGGCCGACACCTGTGAAGGCAGTGCACAGATGAACCTGGCCATTGCGGTTGATGCCAAGCCGGTAGCGGGTAACGAGGCGCTGTTCAAGGTGGCGCGTAACTGGTTCCTGCGTCACCTGCGGAATAATGATGTGTTTTTCTCGCATTTTGCCCGTGCCGCGATTGGGTTTGATACGCCGCTTACCTTCTTCGGCAACCTCAAGGACAAGGGGCAGCTGGATATCAAGAAAGGCGGGATCTTCCCCATTGTGCATGGTGTCCGTACCATCGCGCTTGAACAGCGCATCCTCAAGACGAATACTTTCCAGCGCATTGAGGCGCTGATGGAAAGTGGCCAGATGCAGGAACAGCATGGCCGTGATTTATCGGAAGCGCTGGCGCTGTTTATTCAGCTGCGTCTGCGGCAGCAGATCCGCCGTGCCGAAGAAAGTCCTGATGGAGCCGATCCAACCCCAAACATGATCGACCTGCAGCAGCTGAACAAGCTTGAGCGGGAACTGCTGCGTGATGCCTTGCATGTGGTGAAAGGGTTCAAAAAGCACCTGACAATGCGTTACCACCTGGGAGGCTGATGTAGATGATCATTCCGCGCTCAATACGGCGTCTGAAAGAGAAACGTGAGCACAGGGAAGGGCCCTGGGCGCATCTGTTCGAAGCCTACAAGGGTGACGAAGTCGTGTCACTTGACTGTGAAACCACCAGTCTTGATGTGAAAAAGGCCGAAATACTGTCGATCGGAGCTGTGCGCATCAAAGGGCGTAAAGTGATTACCAGTGAGCGTCTCGACCTGAAATTGAAGCCTCCGGCCAGCCTCAGCGGTGATTCCATCAAAATCCACAAGATCAGAGCCAGCGATCTGGCGGATGGCATCGAGCTGGACGAGGCTCTGGAAAAGGTGCTCGAATTCGTCGGCAATCGTCCCATTCTCGGTTACTACGTCAATTTTGATATTCGCATGCTGGACAAGTTTATCCGCCCCAAGTACGGTTTCGGCCTGCCCAACAAGGCTGTTGAGCTTTCCCACGTCTATCACGACATCATCAAGTGGAAGCATGTGGGGGGTAATATCGACCTGCGCTTTGACACCATTGCAGGCAAACTGGATATTCCCATCCTTGAGCGGCACACAGCTTTGGGAGATGCCATCACGGTAGCGCTGATGTATGTACGGCTGCGCTACGGTGAATCGCCAGAAGGACGATACTAGGGCATGCATTAACGTCAGGTTCCCCGGCGGGCTATATGGCCCGCTTTTTGCATTATAGAGTTAAGCAGTAACAGCATGACCCTTGTCAGGCTCAATTGGCGTCAGGATATTGTCAACTCTGGCGTGATTGCAGCTTGAAGCGGGAGGGTTAGTCTCTATAATGTCAAAATATTGCCGTCCGGGAGGAAGCTCTGCATGATTGAACGAGCTGATATCAACAGCCTTCTGTCACAGATGCGCGCGATCAAGTCAGAGGTGCAGCAGGGGCCGCGTCCGGTCGAAATGCTGGATCTTAGGGCCGAAGGTATTGGTGCGCCGGGGATCAGCAAGACCGAAAGCAACAGTTTTGCGACGCTGCTCAAAGGGGCTGTGGATAAGGTCAATGAACACCAGTCGGAAGCATCACGGCTGCGTGAAGCGTATGAGCGGGGCGATCCTGGCGTGGATCTGCCGCAGGTCATGATTCAGGCTCAGAAGTCTTCGGTCTCGTTTCAGGCTATGACTCAGGTGCGTAATCGTTTGGTAACGGCGTATGAAGATGTCATGAAGATGCCGATTTAATGTTTTCAGGTTTTACACGGTCAGGGTTGAATGGATAACACACCGGCACAACTTAACAGCAAGGGCAGTTTGATGACCGGCTTTAACAGCCTGGGAATCCTGCGCCAGCTGGGTCTGATGGTGGGGCTGGCTGCCAGCATCGCCATCGGCTTTGCCGTTGTGCTCTGGTCACAGAAGCCGGATTATCGGGTGCTGTTTTCCAATCTCAACTTTTCCGATGCCAATGAAGTGATTGAACAGTTACGGCTGTATAACATGCCGTACAAGTTTGACGCTGACGGCCGGGCAATTCTTGTGCCGCAGGAGCATGTGCATCAAGCGCGGCTAAAACTGGCCGCTGAAGGTTTTACCGCTGACAAGACGGTAGGCTTTGAGCTGCTGGAACAGGAACAGGGGCTGGGGACCAGTCAGTTCATGGAGAATGCTCGCTTCCGCCGTGGGCTGGAAGGCGAGTTGGCGCGTACCATCAGCAGCCTGCTTGCGGTACGTTCTGCCCGTGTTCATCTCGCGTTGCCGAAAGAGTCTGTTTTTGTACGTGATCAGCGCAAGCCGCGTGCCTCTGTATTTATCGAAATGTTTTCCGGGCGCACGCTGGAGCGGGATCAGGTGGCCGCGATCGCCAATCTGGTGGCGTCCAGTATTCCTGAGCTGGCGGTGGATGATGTCACGGTAGTTGATCAGAAAGGGCGTCTGCTCAACACACGCAGCCAGGACCAGGATGTGGTGCTGGCGGCAAAACAGCTCGAGTACACCCGCAGCATTGAAGAGACCCTGCTTAACCGGGTCAACAGTATCCTCCAACCGGTTGTTGGGTTGGGCAACTTCCGGGCTGAAGTGTCGACCGATATCGATTTTACCGAAGTTGAACAGGCAGACGAGATATACAATCCAGATCTGCCGGCGTTGCGCAGCGAGCAGACATTGGAAGAAAACCGCGCCAGTGGTGATCTCGCTCAGGGGGTTCCGGGGGCGCTCTCCAACCAGCCGCCCGGACCCAACTCAGTTCCCGAGGAGATGGATGCCAATGCTGCCGCACGTGGTGGCGCCGCACGCTCGGGTTCAAGCCGTGAGCAGGCCGTGCGCAACTACGAGCTGGACCGTACCCTCAGTTATACACGACATCAATCCGGTGTGGTGAAACGCCTGAGTGTTGCGGTTGTGGTGGATGATCTTCAGACTATCAACCCCGAGTCCGGTGAAACCGTGCGCACGCCATGGACTGAGGCTGAACTTGAGCGGCTGCAGGTACTGGTACGCAATGCCGTGGGCTTCTCGGCACTGCGCGGTGACAGCGTCACAGTGGTCAACTCACCCTTCGTGCCCCCTGAACAATTTGAAGTTGAAGAGTCTTCCTTTTGGCAGGAGGACTGGTTTTGGGATCTGATGAAGCAGCTGATGGCGGGGCTGTTTGTGCTGCTGCTGATTTTGGGTGTATTGCGCCCGATTCTGCGCAGCCTAGCGGATGCAGGTAAGGGGCGTGAAGTGGCAACGCTGGGACCGGCCGGTGAAATATCGGCAGATCTTGAAGGGTTGGATGGCGCCGGAGTGGCAGATGACAAGGTGACACTCGGTAGCTCCGATCGTGGTGTCATGCCGACACCCAATGAAAGCTTTGACTATCAGCTCAATGCGATCAGGAGCATGGTCGCAGAGGATCCGGAGAAAGTGGCGCAGGCCGTTCGGCAGTGGGTGATCGATCATGAGCGATGATAGTGATCTCACGGACATCCAGAAAGCGGCCATTCTGCTGATCAGCCTGGGCGAGTCAGATGCAGCCGAGATTCTTAAGCACTTGGGCCCCAAGGAAGTGCAGCGTATCGGCGAGGCGATGACCCAGCTGGATAATGTGCCCCAATCGCGGGTCGAGTCGGTCGTTGCCGATTTCATGCATGTCGTCAGTGACCAGACCGGCATCGGCATCAATAACGATCGCTATATCCGTGCCATGCTGAATCAAGCATTGGGCGAAGAAAAAGCCAAGACATTGATCGACCGTATCCTTTTCAGCACCAATACTTCTGGGCTGGATACCCTGCGCTGGATGGATCCGCGTCAGGTTGCCGAAGTGCTGCGCTATGAGCATCCCCAGATTCAGGCGGTGGTGGTTGCCTACCTCGATCCGGACCAGGCAGCAGTCGTGTTGACTTACTTCGATGAAAAGGTGCGGTTGGACATCCTCATGCGCATCGCGGCGTTGGATCGTATTCAGCCGCAGGCCCTGCAGGAACTGAACGACATGTTTGAAACCCAGTTTGCCGGCAGCAAGGCCAGTCAGTCGCGCACTCTGGGCGGCGTGCGTTCAGCTGCGAATATCATGAACTACATCGAGACCAGTCTTGAAGCTGAACTGCTGGAAGGCATTAAAGAGAATGATGAAGGGCTGGCAAGTGAAATTTCGGATCTTATGTTCGTGTTCGAGAATCTGATCGATGTCGACGATCGCGGCATTCAGGTGATTCTGCGCGAAATTTCCACCGACAGTCTGGTGTTGGCGCTCAAGGGGGCCGATACTGCTCTGCAGGAAAAGATTTTCAAGAACATGTCCAAGCGTGCCTCCGAGCTGTTGCGTGATGACCTTGAGGCCAAGGGCCCGGTGCGGGTGTCTGAAGTTGAGGATGCTCAGAAGGAGATTCTCAACGTGGCTCGTCGTTTGGCCGATGAGGGTGAAATCATGCTGGGTGGCTCCGGCGAAGAGATGATCTGATGAAACAGGATGCTCCTGTCCGTATTCGTGCCGCTGATGTGGCTAGCCTCGAACGTTGGCTGCCGCCCGATGTTGGCGTGGAAGCGCCGGTTGTTCAGGCGCTGGCCCGTAAGCCGAAGGCTCCGCTTGAAGATGTCGATGTCTCCGTGGTTGAAGAGGAGATATTTGCCGAAAAATTGACGCTGTCACAGTGGGAAGAGATCTGTGAGGAGGCGCGACGGGAAGGTCATGCCGAAGGGTTGAGCGAAGGCCGTGAACAGGGGCAAAAGGAAGGCTATGAGCAGGGGCTTGCTCAGGGGCTGGAAGCGGGTCAGGTCGAGATTAAGGCTAGGCTGGAGAGGCTTGACGCCTTGCTTGAGCAGTTACAGCAACCGATCGAACAGCAGCGTGAAGAACTTGAATCTACCATTGTGAAACTGGTGGTGGCTCTTTCGGAGGCGGCGGTTAAGGCTGAGCTGAGTCAACGAGTTGAACTGCTTGCTCGCAGCGTCCATGAGGCGCTGGATCAGCTGCCAAGAGCCAGTGGCGAAATCCTGGTGCGGGTTAATCCTGACCAGCTTGCAGCCCTGGAGCCACTGCTGGATGACAGTAGGCTTCAGCTCAAATCAGACGAAGGTCTTGCAGCAGGCAGCTGTATCGTTGAAAGTGGCAGTTGTCGCGTCGACTATCGCACTGAAGAACGTTTTGCACAGGTGGCCGAGCAGCTGCTGGCGCGCCTTATCAGTACACCTGACGCCAATTCCAACTGATCACCGGAGCCCGCCTTGCCGGACCTGAATCACCGTCTTGAACGTTATCTGCAGGTTGATTATGAGCCGCCTCGCCCCGGTGTTGAGGGGCAGGTGACGAGGTTGATAGGCCTTACTCTGGAAGCAGTTGGGCTGAAAGTGGCTCTGGGCGACTATTGTATGGTGGATCTGCAGGGCGATGGCAGTGTCGAGGCTGAAGTGGTTGGCTTTGCCGGTGATCGTATCTACCTCATGCCACTGGATAGTGTGGACGGACTGGCCCCCGGTGCAGCGGTTCGTCCGCGTGTAGGGGCCAGTCTGGTGCCGGTGGGATTCGGTCTGCTCGGCCGAGTGATTGACGGTATTGGCCGTCCGCTGGACGGAAAGGGACCACTCAAGCCCGACGACATGGTGACGTTGGCCGGCGAAAGCATCAACCCGTTGCATCGACACCCGATTGAACAGACTCTGGATGTCGGGATACGTGCCATCAATGGTTTGCTGACGGTGGGCCGAGGTCAGCGTCTGGGTTTGTTCGCCGGCAGCGGTGTAGGCAAATCGGTGCTGCTTGGCATGATGACTCGCTTTACCGAAGCAGAAATTACTGTTGTGGGTTTGATCGGTGAGCGTGGTCGTGAGGTGCGTGAATTCATTGATCACAGTCTGGGTGCCGAAGGCATGGCACGTTCGGTGGTGGTTGCCTCGCCAGCGGATGACTCGCCACTGATGCGTCTGCGCGCGGCCCAGCTTACCACCCGTATTGCCGAATATTTCCGTGCACAGGGGTGTAACGTATTACTGCTGATGGACTCTTTGACCCGCTATGCCCAGGCACAGCGAGAGATCGCGCTGGCTGTGGGTGAGCCTCCCGCCACCAAAGGGTATCCACCATCGGTATTTGCCAAGTTGCCCAAGTTGGTAGAGCGTGCGGGCAACGGTGAAACAGGAGGGGGCTCCATCACAGCCTTCTACACTGTACTGACTGAGGGTGATGACCAGCAGGACCCGGTGGCTGATTCGGCGCGCGCCATACTGGACGGGCACTTTGTACTGTCTCGTACGCTGGCGGAGCAGGGGCATTATCCCGCGCTGGATATTGAGGCCTCGATCAGCCGTGCCATGCCACAGATCGTGGACAACAGTCAGTTGAACTTGGCATTGCAATTCAAGCGGTTGTACTCGCGCTATCAGCAGAATGCGGACCTGATCTCGGTTGGGGCCTATGCGCGCGGCAGTGATCCTGAAACCGATCGTGCGGTCGACATGCTGCCTGCCATTCGTGCCTACCTGCAGCAGGGAATGGATGAACCGATGCCAATGCAGCGCAGCGTACAGGAACTGGCGATGGTGATGTCGCCTCCGCCACAGCCCAAGAATCAGCCTGGCCAGCCGCAAACCCTGCGGCGTACCCCATAGGAGGCAGTGACGCATGGCAGCGAAACGATCGGATCGATTACAGGTAGTGCTTTCTGTTGCCGAGCGCAAGCGCAAGGAAGCTGACCGCTTTCTGGCGGATGCCCAGAAGCGGGTGAGTCAGGGGGAAGCCGGTATCGCCCAGCTGCAAACCTACCTGCGTGAATATCAGCAGCAGTTTACGACCAGTGGCCAGCAGGGCCTGAGTATCGGTGCATTGCATACTCAGCAGGCGTTCATGCATAAGATCAATACGACCATCTCCGAGCAGGAGCATGCGCTGAAACAGGCGCGAGAACAGCTGCAACAGGTGCGTGCTTACTGGCAGCAGGTTTATGCTCGCCAGAAAGGGATTGAGCGGCTGATTCGAAAGGCGCGTGAGGATGAGGAGCAGGAGCAGGAGCGCAAGCTGCAACGGGATATTGATGAGCGCTCGCAACATGGTCGTCCTCGCTTTATCTGACTTTGGCATTTAAATTGCTTGTTCCCTGTAACCTTGTATGCAGGAACCTCTCATGGCAATCACACAACCATCTCCTTCATCCCCTCTGTTACTGGGTCTGGGCGGCATTGGACAATCGCTGAATCCAACCGCTGGCGGGGCGGTTGCTCCGGTTAGCCCGATGAAGGGGGGCGGTTTTCATTTTCATTTCAACGGTTCGCTACAGGCCTATCAGGAGGCAAGGGTTGAGGCCGAAGCTGGCACAGTCTTGCCACCGACGGGCGAGCAATTGCCGGATGCGTCGGTCACCGAGTCGGAACAGCCAAGTGGTGTTGTTGACCCTGAGCTGGAACAAGACGGTCGATTGCTTGAAACTGCTTCTGAAGACGTTGAACAGCAGTCAGTAGAGAAGCAGCAGGCACAAGCTGTGCAAGCTCAGGCAGCACATACTCAGGCAGCACATACACAGGCCGAAACAGCTGAGAAAACGGCACAAACCATGGCAAGCGTTGATAATGCTGATGCACGGCAACAGGCTGAAGCGGCCATGAAAGCTGAGTCTGAGCAACAAAGCGATCAATTTCGTCAGTCTGAAGCAGCGCGCGGTGAGCGCAATGGCGAGCAACTGACGCAGGAACAGAAAGCAGCGGAGCGGTCTGCGCAGACACAGTTCAGGGATCAACAGATCGCCGCCGAGGCTGCTCGCCAGCAGCAAGCTAACGGTCAGCAAAACCGTGAGCAACAGGTACAGCAGCAAATAGCACAGTCACAGCAGGAGGTCAGTGCCGACCAACAGCAAGCTACCGGTCAGTCAAGCCGTGA